>JAEIGA010000299.1_pt1 | contig 71968 bp, 126 predicted proteins | sample 9270691 | NCBI WGS metagenome assembly JAEIGA01 (sample SAMN17057246, study PRJNA624740) | gut metagenome | biome: biome; isolation source: fecal sample | host: Bos grunniens | place: China: Xizang | collected 2019 | reverse complement strand
ACTGGTTTACCATGTGTAGGATTATTTGCAATTACTTTTCCGGCATTAACCATAATTCCTTGTGGATACATAACCCCATTGGCTTGAGCCATAAAGAACAAACTGTTTACAAAATTATTATACGGTGTTTTATTAGTTGCACACTGTGTTTCTACTGCCCAAATTTGACGAGGGTCAATTTCGATAATATGTGTGGTGCCTTCGATATGATACTTATAACCCTCCACCACATCTGTTTTTTCGGGTGTCGCTTCAACTTTGGGTTCTGATTTTTTAATTTTTAAACAATCACACAGACCATCAAAAATAGCTTGAGCAAGTTTGTCGGTTCCATCTTTATGCAATTTTACATCTCGTGCATTAGTGATAAATCCCATTTCGATCAGAATTGCTGGCATATTGGTTTTGTTCAATACTGTCAAATCTGTTCTCTCATCAACCAGTTTACTTCTACCGTCAAGTCCTAATTGTAATAAGTGAGGATTAATAGCATTTGCAAGTTTCTCTGCCATACCACCTCTGCCACAAATGCAGATGTGAGAACCTTTTGGGGAGCTAGTATTCCAAGAATCACAATGCAAAGATATAAAATAATCTGCTTTCCAGTTATTTGCCAATGATGCTCTTTGTGATACACTAGTTCCAACAGATGTTCCAATATTGTCTGTAATTTTATTTCTAGACATTTTTGTTTCTACACCAGCATCTTGCAACAAGGCTGAAAGCTTTGCGGCAACATTATATGTAACATCTTGTTCACGAAGACCATTTCCAGTAGCCCCAGTATCCCATCCCGAATGGTTATGACCAGCATCAATAAATATCTTCATACAGTTTCCTCCTTTGTTTAAATTTCATGATTATCCCAAAGACGCTTAGCTTGAGCAGTCTCCGGACAACGCCTCCATACGAAAACAAGAGCATTCTCCTTTTTTTCTGAGGCAAATAAGATATCTAAAAACAGATCCGTACCCAAATAGTTAAAATACTTCTGACATTGGGTAGGATTTGTTATATATATACAATCATTACCAGGCTGATAAGATTTGCCTGTAATCTTGCTTGTTATCATTTTCAATCTTCTCCTTTTGCGTAAAAAAATAGGGATACCATTACACTCACGTAAAGGTATCCCTTATGAAATCAAATTACTCGTGAGCGGCATGGTATCACCACTTCTTTTTATTATTTTTATTTTGCTTGACGATAGGGGTTTCGGCAACCTCTTCCACAACTTCAGTGGAAACTACTATAGTTTCTGTTTTAGTACCATTTTCGGTAGTTACACCAGCTTCAGATCTGATTCTCTCAATATGAGCAATAATATTTTCTTCAAGTGTAATTTCGTCAAGATTATAAGCTGAGAGTTCTTTTAGAGCTTCTTCAGCGGAAATTAAATTGCAACTATGTTTTGAAAGAGTTGCAAAGATATCTGAGCATTTTTCGGAACAGAACCCTTCTGCTTTATACACCACTGGAGTAGCAGCACATCGTCTACAATAATCGAAAATTTGCCCACATGTAAAACATTTATGTTCATTATAGTTAGCCATATATTTTGGCTCCTTTCAATTATTCTGTGTTATTTGTGATAATATTTTATGTAAATGACCAGACATATCCACCTGCTGTTTTAAGCTTGCCATAACAACATCTTATAATAGATGTATCGCAAATTCCTGTTATCCTCTTCGCTTCAGCAGAACTCGGAAATACATTAATCAACTCTCCATCTTTGGTTAGCTGATTAATTTGTTTAAACATTCGTGCGTCAAAATGCCATTGAGGTATATCCATAAAACCTTCTTCATACTGCCAAATATATCCGCCTGCCGTCTTCCTCTTGTGTAAACAACACGCAGAAATTTGTGAACCTCCAACACCAGTACTTGTTACTGCTTCAGAAATACTTGAGTATCTATGTAATTCATTGCCAGCACAATCAAACTGGATAATGGATTTACTAAATGATTCAGTATTACTTCCTCCAATAGTTAAATTATACCCATTTTTATAACTATCAAATTTATCAATCCAGTACATTTCGCGTATATCTAATTGATTGATTTGACACTCCTCGATAATAGAGAATTCAAAATTGTCCTCTCCATATTTATTCCATGCATTCTGCAAATAAGCACTATGATGGCGATTATTTCTTAATTCCATTATATGAAAACGCCACCGTTGCTCAATATTCACACTTTGTCCTATATATAATTTGCCATTAATCAAATTTTTAATTTTATAAATTCCTATAGACATAAAATATTACCCTCTTACAAAATCATTTCACCTCGTTTAAAATAAAGCAAGAAGGAGGCGGTGAGGTAATATACCACCTCCGTGTCAACAAGGTTAATTACTCCTTATCTATCTTACTATAAATACATCACAATCATTTGGCTTTGTCAGGAGATTAAGTGCAAAACTTAGATTGCGTCATCATCACCGTCAACGACGATAATCTCAAAAAGCTTATTATCACGAGCACAATACTCTTGCATTGCCTTGCCACTAAACGGATGTGCCCCGTCCGTCTGAATGCTCCAATCGAAGTCGGGGCTAAGTTTAAAGTTGGGAAAAATCAAATATGCGAAGAGAAGATTGGTCTGATCGCAAACGTCGCAGCCAAGAACCTCAAGAGTGAATTTACAACCTTTGGGGAATTTCTTAGCAGAGTTAACAACAGAAACTCCGGAATCGGATTCATATTCGTAAATAACCAGAAGCTCGGTATCTGCCGCAAGTCCAGTAGGCGGTGTTAAAGTAGTTTTGTCTCCGGATGTAACTACAGTAAACGCAGTAGCAGAAGCTGTGTCACCTTTAGTATACTTTGTACCCAGTGTACCATCACCATTTAAAGCATAGCAATAAGTAGGAAGCACTTTAGGTGTGTGTTTTAATTCAACAGCGGTTGCGCCTGAAAATTTTTCAAACGCAGGGGTTAAAATTTTGCTAGAAGCAGAAGCAACTTTCTTTTCTGCGCCAACCTGTACAGCCATCAGGTTCATGTCAAACATAGCATTTTCAGCAGAAAATTCTGCGGTTTTGCTACGATAGAATGTGCTTACGGGTGTGCCAAGAGCGTCAACAGCGTCAACACTTTCAGAAGCACAAGTAAGGGACGGATTCTGAATCTGAGTCATTGCGAACAGTACGGAATCGTCTGTGTGAGACTGTGCTACACCACGCAATACTCTATCAATAATAAAGTTATTAAGATTAACTGCCATAGTTATTTTCCTCCTAAAAATTAATTTTTTATTTTATACATAATAAAAAAAGATTGATTATTCACCAATCTCTCTCATCCAATTAAATTGAGACTTTTTTATTTTGGATGTGTCCATCATCCCGCTATATGCGCCAGACAATAATGAGTCTGTATTTACAATAATTTGAGACCTATTCACATCATCGAAAAATTCATAAAGACCCATATTTCTTATATAATCTTTAGTATATGCCTGTCTTACTTTAATTGAAGACACTAAAGGCATTAAAAAAGATTTATAAGGTTGCTTTGTCGCATACTCTCTCTTTTGTCTATCTTCGTCTATTAAAACTTGTTTGGTATATTTATTACCTGCTTTTTCAATCTTTTTGGTTAGATTGTGTAGTTTGCATAAATAAGCACTCATTGTCTTATATGCTAACTCGTCAATGATAGCACCGGTTACAGGATCGCTTAAAATAGGCTCTCCATTTTGAAGGTTCTCTCTAACCTGCATTCGTTGTAGGTCTATATCTCCCAATACAATTTCTGTCTGCTTTTGAGACAAAGTTTTAGAGAACATCATAAATAATTGAAAATCAGTGACTTGATTCCAATCCAACCCCATATCGAACAACATACTTTTACATTCACTAGGAATCGCCGTTAACGTCTGAATCATTGAATAATACTCTCTCTCACCATATTCAATTATATCTCCAATTGTTGGCTGATATATTGTTATATACTGATTAACTACATATGGGTCGCCAAAATATAATTTCAATGGGTCAACGGTAATTAAATAATCATACTGATTCACGCTTAACCCTCCTATCGTGATTGTGCACAATAGAATTGCGTTCATATTTATTTGTTTGATATGGTTGTATTGAATTAGGTGTTGTCATTTCAAATTGTAAAGTTCTGGTACAATAATCGGTGTCTGTGGCACCTTCTCTTGAGCTCACTATCTCCATTTGTAAACCAAGACTATTAGACAAATGAAATATATCTTTAACCAGATAAGCCAACAAGTCATGTCTGTCTGCTCCCCACTTAGTTTTCACCAAATCTTTATGAACAAAAATCACAACCTGGAGAAGCTGTGACTTCATAGACTTATTGAGTTGTGGCTTCTCCATATCATCAAGCATAAAAGTGATATAACTTTTTGATACATCTTGTGTATTTGGGATACGAATAAATGGGAAGATATTGACATATAGATACTCCTCAGGACATTCTGGATCAAGCTCTGAATTCTCTAAAACTTCAATGATATCAGGATCGCTATAAAGCATTTGACCTATCATACGTTTCTTACGTACAATATCATCGTCGATATTTTGAATATCTCTAACCATTTAAACCACCTCCACATATTGTTCAGCCACACTGCCATCAGAACCAATAAGCTGTACGATAAGCACTGTACCTATAAGATTATAATTAAGAGCAACTTTAAGCTTCAGCTTATCACCATCTCGCTCTATTGTATAATTATCATTGGTGGAAATATCTCCATTTGTATCAGAAATAGTCCACCTAGCCACAACAGTATTGACATTGCTAAATGCAGGCGTGAATACTTTCCACGATCCACCAACTTTTACGGTTGGTTTGGTTCCATTATAAGTAATAGTTGCCATGCCCGTTAATTCCAATTCTGGTTCAACAGGAGTTGGCTCAATCTCAGACTCAAAATAATCCGCAATCATTAATTCAGAATTATCTCTTGCGTCATTGTACAAGTCTTGCGATAAACAAAACCTTGTCAACCCGATTGGACCCATATCTTTAATTGCAGTTACCTTCCACGCTAAAGGCGGAAACCTACCCTCACTAGAAATTAAAAACCTAGTGTCATAACTAATAGTATTAATCTCTACGTTAGTCGGTGCCCAGAAATAAATATCATTATCTACCAACGAAAGCTGTCCATTGGTTTCAGTACCTTCCATGTCAGAGCCACCACGTAACACGCCAAGACAAGAATGAATTGAGCCATTATTAACCCAACGCAACATACGATTGCACTTTAATATTTGGCACTTTTGGCGCAAATTATCATCATCAACATGAACAATAAGCCAATATTCTATTTTGCCATTAACATTTGGCATAGATACATATGTGCCTACTTTAATATCATTGCGCTTACGCATATCTTCCGGTCTAAAAGTCAAATAATACGTAGGCTCCTCGCCGCCCGCATTATAAACACTTTTAGATTCGAAATGTGCATAAAGTGTTTCAGAATATTCATTTATGTGATGATATTCTGGAGGCAAACCCATGTTAATAAAATGAACACATACAGGGTAAGTGCTTATGCTATTCATCCAAAGCTGATCTGTAACAGCTTCAGTTTGTTTGCGCATAGTATCTCCAATATAAGTACCACTTGTGCGAGCTATTCGATTACGATATTCATCAAACATCAGAGGTCACCTCCGACGCAAAATCGGCTCTTAACTCGTCGATTAAACCTAATGAATCTAAAATACATTTACGGAACTGTTCATCATTATGACGAGCTTTTTCAAGATGTGCGCATATGGACATTACCTTTGGCGATTCGTGAAAGACTGGGTTACTGCCAGCAATAATATTTATAACAGATTGAATTCTACTATCAAGCAGCTCATAGTTCTCTTCACGTTTATGTAATAGGTCTTTGGTAATACCCCAGAGATATTTGCACTGATTGTCTATTTGTGTGTAGGAGAATTTATCTATATAATTATTCATAGAAATTCCTCCTTAATCAAAATACTCTGAATTAACATATGTAGTGTCTCTCAGAAGTTTTTTTAACTCAATCTCAATCGATTCATCAAGTTCCATAAGGCCTCGCAAAAATTCTCTTTGCGAATATCCTTCGGACTTAGCAAACGATTGCAGAGTAAGTGTGGTTGAGTTTATCTGAGGTCTCAACCACTCTCTTGTTGCACTAAGTGCCAATACTTCCTGTATAGTTTCTGACAAATCATTGTGGAAACCACAATTGTCTACATCGTTGATGTCGAATTCATCTCTGTCAGATGTAACATCTTGAAGTTGCGGCAACTTAGCTATGGCTGTTTTGAGCCAGCCGTAAAGCTCATTCAGCAGATCCTCTTCTGGCCAGTTGGCTATAGAGGGATCGCTGATGTGTCTTAATATTTGTTTAAAAATTGTGCCATAAGAGGTCATATTCAACGCCTCCTGCATTACTTCATAAACATTGCAACAAAATCAGTTCCCCAAGCAGCATCCATTTCACGAACTTTACGAACATCATATAATTCGTCGCTCTGAATCATTTGAACGGCTCTGGTTTTTACAGCGTCCTTCAAACCATCGGGCATAATGTTAAGTTGTGCCTTAAATTTATTCAGAGGAAGCTCAAAAAAGTCTTCAATATTTTCACTGATTACCTTTTCGTAAATGGGTTTCAACATAGAACCCCACTGTTCAACGAGTTCTTCATCTTCAATAATAAATCTAGGTTTTGTAAGGAAGTTAGACTTACGAGACTGAAGTGCCTGAAGGTCTTGATATTCAACCCAGGCAGTATCATTATAGTCAGCCCATGAATACTGAAGCTGAGATTTCTGACCGATAAGAATAAGTTCGCCGCCAGTAACTGAGCGACATTCAATTCTGTCGTCTGGAGCAAATTTCTTCGGAGTCTTTTTAATAGTTGCTGGTTGTTCAACCTCAACAATAGCAGGCTCCGCAGTTTTAACAACTTCCTCCACTGGTTTTTCTGATTTTGTCTTTTTAGTAGTTGGTTTATTAGCCATAATTTATTTCTCCTTTTATTCCATTATTAATCATTGTGATGTGTGATTATTTATCTAAATCATAAACACCAAATGCACTGTTAAGCATAACAGCTACACCAAGTTTGGTCTGGATTTCCTGTTCGTAAGTCATATCCATATTGGTATCTTTGTCGGTAATTGCTCTTAACTGAGTGTCACCTTCGTTAACCAATTTGATGAATTTCAGGTCGGTAACAGGCATAACCCAAAGCAGAGTGTTGTCAATTTTGTACTGACCAACTTTGCCTTTTTCGAATACTTGCGGAATTTCAACAAGTTCTTTACCTTCCCACATACCAAGAGTACCAGTTCTGTAATGTTCATCTCTCATAGCATCAGAAATATACTGTGCATTCTGAAGACCGATAACATTAGAAAGAGCGGTTCTTGTACCCATAATCATTACAGGGTAACCAGTAGCAGTAGAAACAAGATCACAAAGTGCGTTGAGGTTTTCTGCAGTGATGGAACCAGTTTTCTTGAACTGACCAGTCAGACCAGTAGCATAACCTACCATTGCATCATAAAGAGCGTTTTTAACATATCTGTCATATGCTTCATACATTTTATTAACAAATTTAGCGAATTCTTCAGCACCAGTAACAACTCTTTCGAATTCCGCATAAACTTTTCATTATTGTTTAACATAAAATATCATTTTTCTAATTTTTGCCATGTTAATGGCTCTCCGGTAACAGGATGTTTACCCGCATGTTTTAACTTACCATTTATACAAGAAGAGATATCTCCTCTGCTTATTCCATATTTATCATATGCTTCTTTTGCTCCCCAAAATATTTCACCTAATTCAGGAGAAAAAATAGTAAAAGCTCTAGGATTATTACGACCAGATACAGCTTGGCTATACTTTTTCAATGTATCTTCTGTTAAATTTTCACGAGAATGTGCTTTGCTTAACTTTTTATGATTAAATGATGCCCAATCAAAATTTATATAATAATTTTTCTGTGCTTCTGATAATGTATTATATTCATCAAGATACATAAAATTATAATATTTTCTACACCAATCAATCATAGTGATGTCTGCAACTCCATTATTTTTAGCTGCATCCTTTACAGAATTATATATTTTGCCGCTAATTAAATGAATAACACATTTACCATATGATGTGTTTTCTCCACCAGTAGTAAGATTATATCCATTTTCATGAGATAATGTATGATATTTACTAATATAATAACATTCTCTGTCACTAAGTTCTTCTGGAATGCATAACTCAATAACATAAAATTTAAAGGCGTCTTCACCATATAAATTCCACGCACTTTGCAAATATTTGTTCACATGATCTCCTCGATTTAATTCAGAACGATGTTCTATCCATCTACGGCTTATATCTCGCGATAATCCTATATATTTCTTATTATTTATTACATTCTCTATGCAATAAATACCACATAATATTTCTTTCAATTATCACACCTCGATAAATTTTATTTTAGAAAAATGATATTTGGGACGCTACTCCCATGTTGGTTTTTTTAAAAACCCTTTAGTTTTCACTAAAGATCAGACTATATCTTCACCACAATAACTTTGTATTGTGGGCGCACCACTTCGGATGTCAATCACTTACATCCTACTTCCTTTCGGAATAGTCGTTGAGCCTTCTACCAATATATATTGGCAGCTTGGTTGCTGATTGTCCATTATTGCGGCATTTAGGTTTTAACCATGTGCCATTCCTATATTTTTTTTCTACTTTCGTCACCATCACACTTGATGTTGCCATCTATGTTGTGGTATATAGAACTTTAGGACTTCCCAGCAATTCAATGCGTTATTATATTACGAACACTTTACAGTGTAAGGCAGCTAAAGTTAACCGCACACCAGTAAGTAGAGATGCTCTGTACAGTGCCAGCGCCTAATCTCTGTCTAATACCTTATGTTTAACTTATATTATTTTCCAAATTAATAAATTTACAATGGAAAATAATTTTATAGGGTCGCTACACCCCGTCGAGGTTTACACCTCCTCATACTTTCATATGAGAGCAGACTATATCTTCACCATAATCATTTTGTTGTGTAATACAATTATTATGGGCGCACCATTTCGGTAGGGCTTCCTACCTACTTTCCTTAACGGAAATAGTCGTTGAACTTTACCTTTCGGTCTTAGCTGCATGGTTATCCATTGTTAAAACACTTAGATTTTACTCATATGTTATACATTAAATTTTTTCTGCTTTCGCCACCATCACACTTATACCTAAACGGTATTATGTTGTGGTTTTAATGTCTTTAGGATTTTCCAGCAATTAAATGCGTCAATTTTTCGTGCAAATCACTTTACACGGACACTATTTTTAAAACAATGTCATGATGATTTCCAGAAACTTTCATTACAGAAAGAATAGAGTCATCCTCGGTATAGAACTCGTTTTTATCCCCTAAAGCCAGATTTCTCTGATCTACATATTTCTGGAAGAAAGGATCATTACCCCATCCAGTAACCAACAGAGTCTGAACGGCTTCTTCAATAATATCAAATACTAAATCCTGATTACGTCTTAATGCTCTACGAACATCTGCAGGTCTAGAGTTTTTGTCAATACCAAGAACACCCTGGAATACTTCTGTGATTTTAGCGTTTGCTTCTTCTTTGGAAACTTTGGAATTACCAAGAGCAACGTCAGTCAGAAGCTGAGAGAATGCCATAAAATCATTAGCATCGTTATTAAATACAGTCTGCACATTTGCAGCAAAATTCATAAATTTATTCATAATTATTTCCTCCTTTCAATCAAACTATTAACCAAGTTTAACAATACGAACTCTATAAGAAACAGAATTGGTATAGTTAACTTCTTCGAAAATTTCACCAACAAATCCAGTGGAAGGAGCAGTATCTTTAACTGCATAAGTAGCGTCTACATATTTACCAACTGCAGGAGTGCCTGTGAAAGCATTCCCAGACAGAGTATACATATCATCTACATACAGTTCATATGCACGAGCAACTTCACCAGTAGCATTGTAGAAATATTTTTCATCAGACCAACCTCTTTTGCCATTGTAAGCAAGGGGAGTGGTGAGAACTAAATAAGGTTTGTCACCTGTTGCGAAATTTTTTGCTTTATAAAGCTGTCCTTCAACGTGTGCACCAAGTGCAACAATGGTACCGTTGTCTGTGTCTTCGATCATTTCAAGATCGTAAATGTGGCCAGCACCAGTAGCTTTCAGTCTGCTAGACTCAGCCACAACATGGTCTGTACCTTTAACTAAATCAAATACATTAGCCATAATTATTTCCTCCTATAATATTTTTAAAATTTTACATTAAAAAGAATATTTAAATACTCTTAATTAATCATTGTGTTGTATTAGTCTTTTGCAAAAAGGTTACCATATGGACCTTTTTTAGTTTCTTTTTTATTAAAGTTGAATCCAAGTGTTTTAGATTTATTCTCTTCCTTATTAGCAGAGAATTCACCGGTCTTAATAACATGATCTGCAAAAATAGCTTTAACTTTTGCTTCCACTTCTTCAACGCTGAATTTTTCAGCATCAGAAACAAGTGCCTTAAAAGTCTCATCTTCAGCTAAAACAGAATATGCTTCTCTTGCGAAAATTTCATCTTTCTTAGCTTTGAGTTCAGCAGCATCATAGTTGTTCTTGAATTCTTTAAGAATAGCATAGTCTGCTTTGAGTGCATCGAGAGCATCTTTTTCAGCCTTAGAAAGCCATTCGCTGAAAACTTCAACTTTGTTTTCACCCAGAGCAACATTGTCTCCGTCTTTAGTATAGTCTTGTCTATAGAATTTATCTTCCATACCGTCGTGATAAATAAACTTATCATCAAACACTTCAACAATCCAAGAATAATAGTAACCATCTTCGGATGTTTCGGCTAATAGGCTATACAATGCGTAACGAACATCGTCGTGGCTCAATTCATACTTAAGGACAAATTTTTCATCAGATTCAACCACTTCGTCTTCAACTTCGTCTTCAACTTCTTCAACAACTTCTTCAACCACTTCTTCAGCAGGTTCTGTGGTAGGTTCTTCAGTAACAACTTCTTCCTCAACCACCGTTTCTTCAACAACAGTCTCAGTTTCATCAAAAGCTTCTTTAAAAGCAACTTCAAGTTCTTCATCAGAGAGATTTTCGTACTCAAAAGTTACTTCGTCAGCGGTCTTACCATATTTAGCAAGCAACTCTTCAAACTTATTCATAACTTTTTCTCCTCCTTTCTCTGAATTCTGATTTGTATTATTGAAACTCTCAAGCACTACATTTAGCTTTTCAAGTGTCTCAATCAATTTGTTTTGGCAATCGGCAGTAAACATACTATTATTCTTAACACTAAAATCATCAATAGTAATTTTACTACCTTTCATACCTTCTTGGATTTCTGTAACTCCATCTTGTTCATAACCTAAAATAGTTACACCTGAGAATCTAAATTTATCAATAGATAAATAGTCTTCATCACAGTTATAACTAAGTTCTTCAACTGCAATTTCAACGGAACATTTACATGTTCTGCGTCTTTCAAGAATTTCTGCTGCTTTAGAATAATCCGAGAATATAGTACCACTAACCATCAGATAATTTTTATCTTCCTTCTCATCAAATTCAAGATATGGTTCCTCTGTCTGAGAAATTACACCGATTGGTTGTTCGATATATTCAATATCTTCACCATTGTTAATAACTTTCATATCATGGGCACGAAATTCATACTCACCAGTATCTGTCTTGTAAATAGCACCAAGAATGGGTCTTCCTTTAAAAGTATGTTTATACTTATTCATATTGTCATCAGTAATCCCAGATTGATTTCTATTTTTACCTGTATGACAAGATTTAAGTTTTACAGCCATCAATCCATCTGAATTAGTTTCATCTGCTTCAAATGTACCAAAAGACTGTACAATCAAAGGAGCACCTTGTTGATCTGAGCTAAAAGATTCAAACCGATTTTCTTTACAGAAATTATAAAGGTCGTCTAATGTGTAAAATTTTCTTACCATCTGTATCATCCTCCTTTCTTCAATATTTAAAATGTATTGTAGCTCCGAAAGGAGATTACAAACCTAAAATATTGGTATATGCAACATTCTTTGTATCAACTTCATCAAAACTAAAATTCTTTGGAAGTTGATTTAAAAATGTATAAACACTACCACTTTGTGATACCAACTGAAAACCAACAGACATTAATTTGTCAGCAGTTTCTTTGTCGGTTGTCGTTATAAAATTCTGTTTCTGTGACATAATACCACCTCATTTATAATGCTACTGTACCGTCTGAGCATTGTACGTGTGTTGCTGGAATGCCATCGTTCCAATAATGACCCTTTTCAATGGCGTTCCATTGAGCAATTGTGCCGTTGAAAGCTATATGTGTAAGTAAAATACAACCAGCGAACGCCACACCATCAATACGTTCCACACTTGATGGAATAGTGATACTTACAAGAGAACTACAGTCTTTAAAAGCACCGTTTCCGATGATGCTAAGTTGGCTACCTTCCACAAAAGTTATACTCGCAAGAGACGCACATTGAATAAAAGCAGACACACCGATAGATACTACACTCCTAGGTATAATGATACTTTCAATATATTCGTTTACATTGCAAGCAAAATCGGATATTTTTACAGTATCAATGCCATTAATGCCAGTCTTGATTGCACCATACTCCGCTTTGGTTTTATCAATAACCTGGACTTCGTAACCACCCAAATCTTCATTATAAAGATAGATGTATTCATCATCTGCTACAATAGTCTCGTCTCCTAATGCAAATGTCGATAAAAGTTCTTGGCAATATATTTCAGCACCATTGTCAGAAATTATACCATTAAATGTACCCATCATAGAACTTACAACAATTGCTTTGTTGGTACTTGAATAGGTTGCAGTTTCGGTAACTTGACCATTTACCAAACAGTCCATTGTTCCGTTATCACGAAGGAAAAATGTCGTATTACCACCTAGTGCTTCAACGTAAACTGTATACGGCTGATTATAATAAAATCCATACTCATTTAAATCAGGCACTTTTACAGTAAACTCACCTCTAATAGACTTACTCTGAGATACAACAGTAACCTCATGATTACCTGGGCCCAAAGTTTTCAAGTAGTCGGCAGAAAGTGTCACTATCGTACTACCTTCCTCTAAGTTATAATTCAAAGAGTCAACAACCTCTCCGTCAACCAAAACATCTTGGAATTCATCTAACGAGGCAGACGAGCGGAATGATAATGCCGTGGGTGCCAACGAGTAATATTCTGCCCCTGTACCATCAAGCACCTCCGTAACTCCCTCCACTACCTCTCTAGCATATTTTTTAGCTAACACTAAAGTAATTAAATCCATACAAACACCCCTTAAATTTTAATCCAACCAGCTTGTGTAAGTACAAACACATTGCCCGAAATTGGGCAAAATGCTTCGCTACCTACGGCAAACCAGTCATAACCTTGGAGAGGAGTCTTAGTAGCGTCTTTATATGAAACAGGAAGTGTGTCAATTTCAGAATCGGACTCAAGTATGATTGATTTCCAACCTTCTACCATCCCATCTTCCCATTGTTTTTTAATTGAAGCCATATTGGTTTCCTCCTATATTTTAATCATTATATAATATTTTATTGTGTAGCATCTCTTTTATCTCTGCTTGCTTCTCCATCATCTGTAAGTTCTCCGTCTTCCTTTGTTGGAGCACCACCAGTTTCTGAAGTTCCACTCTGTGTATGTGAGCTAACAAGTGGGTGAATAAACTTATCAACAGACATGCCCAACTTGGTTTCCAACCAATCCGAAGATAAAGTCTCTAATGGGTCGTATCCAAGAAGAGTCATATACTCTTGTTTCACAGGTAACCCCAAAGATGCAGCCTCTTTAACCTGGCTGATTCTGTCTTCTTTGTTATATGCAGTAACATCTATAAATTTTAAATAAGCAACACTATTTGGATATTCCATCTGTATACGCTCATTTACAAATGCCTCTACTTGCTTCATAAGACCTTTGGTCGCCATCATAGCATCTGCAAGCATACTCATTTTTACAGAGCTTGCACCACTTAAACGACTAGAGTCAAATATCTGAGATACACCGGTTTGCTCCATAAGATTTTGATAGCTATCCGCAATAGCATTAGTGTCAGAAGTTGCATTCTTATCAAAAGATACACTTTCAATATCCATACCAGGACTTAAAACAAGTCCAATTTCCTCTGGCAATATATTAAGCGCTTTTGCATAAAACTTCTGTGCAAGAGTCAAACTCAACGCTAAATCATCTGGATTTTTTGCTCCATTAATAATTGGTATCTTCATAACAAGTAACTTATAAATATCCAATGAATCTTTCACGGCAATCAGAGACTGCAAATCAATAAGGTCTATTAATCCCTCAAATAAAGACGCGAAAGTTGGTACAACTAAGTCTATATCACTCGCATCTATCTTGAATGCACGAGCTGTTTCAAGTTCTTGCCAACGCAGAGAACTATCTGATTGATATGAGTTATATTTTTTCTTATATTCTGGATCCCACACATCTAAATAAAAAGCATTGGAACCATTAAAGAATGAAAAGTCAAATGCCACATGAAGTAAATTATTGTATCCAATCGAACCAATCTTACAATACTGAGAATCTAATGGCATCAACAACATTGTGCCATCGTCGTCTTGATATGGTTGAAAATATACAACACCCTCACGCCACGCTATAACTAATAGCTTAAACATATTAATTTCTAGATTCATCTTGCGAATAAATCTGCAAGCATCTTCGTAGTCTTGCAACAAAGACTCTTCATCATTTTCTTCTATAATACTAAAATCTAAATTTACTTTATACATACTAAAATCAGGAAGGCTGGCAAAATAATTAATTATTCTACGCAAAGGAAAGCTTAATGTGTATAAAAATTTAGCTAAATTCCTAAGATTAGTTTGAGAGTTTGCAGAATACGGACTTTGTAAATAGGTTCTAAGATTATCTTTATTGAATACTGTCCAAGTTTTAGTAGAACTATTTGTTAAGTCTACTAACTGCAAAATTTTATCAACTGCAGAAGCATATTGTCTCATATTATCTATATTTTCTGTTAATTTAAACAGTTCTGTTTTCATTTCTTCTTCTTTTGTTTGGTTTTTAGTTTCTGCCATAATTTCACCTTCCTTTCTATCCAAAATAACTGTGCGTCGCTTTTGGACGCTTAATTTCGAAAAAGTCTTCAAAGTTTTCTATAGGTTTTCTTGTGATCAAGGGCTCTCTTCTTAAGTATTGTAAAAAATGACAGGCCATAACGAAGACATATGCGCGGTCATCATGAAGTTTATTGGCAACAGAAGGTGCTAAATCAAACCTATCATTGCCAGACGCTTGTTTAAAACGATATATGTTTACAAGTTCGGTTTTAAGGGCATCAATCTGTTTTAATGCTATTTCCTCGTTTTTGTCTAAGTCATACTTTTCTCTCACAATTTCGATACCTTGTTTAGACAATTCTTTATATTCTTTCTCCGTAGGATCTTGATGTCTAATAGTTTTTTTACCTGTTTTTGTGTCAAGTTCATACGTTAAAGTTATATATCCACGATTATCGTATTCAATAGGAAATTCTACTAAATTTAAGCTTATCATTTCAATAGCAGCCTTATACATTTCAACTTTATATTTAGATGGTTGCATCAAGAATAGTTTATCTGTGATTGCATTAGGATATAGACCGACTGCCTCAGGACTATATTCTTTATCTAATAACCCACGATGCTTATATCCTTTGTCATCCTCCCAATCTTCCCAAAGAAAATCCGAAGTTTGAACACCCGCTCCTCCTGAGCCGGCGTCAATTCCAATTCTTAATATATTTTCATAGTCTGCATAGCCTTCACCATTATATGTTAAAATTAATTTTTTTAATTCTTTAACTTGATTTGGTGTAGTCATAGGTGTCTTGTCTCTTTTTTCTATATCAATTAAATTCACAACATTTTGTACTTTCATTTTCCAGCCAACATCTGGATCTTGATAATATTCAGCACACAATATAACAGAGTTATCTTTACTCCTCGCTGGGTCGTAAAATAGTCCCCATTTACTACCATCGTCATTTTTAAGCTTTGGTAATCTAACAAATGAATTTCTGATAATATCTGCTCTCTTAATAATTTGGCCGTCTCCACCCTCAGAAGTAAATATATTTTTATATTCTCTTAAAGCCGCCTCTTTATCTTCACGCATAGCTTGATCCACCTTTTCCTGAGTTAAAAGTGGAACTGGCCATAATTTATTATGAACCGTTGCATTAATAATTACGTCACAAGAAATGTCTGCGCAAAAATATCTTTTGTCGCCTGCGAACATACGAAGAGAGAATTCTCTATATTTTTTAAAGAAATACTGATCTGTACGTCCAGCAGAAGAACAATATAATAATTGGTTTGGAAACGGAGTAGGTTCGGCCAATACGTCTTCGGCATTAAAATCCTTTCCCATTTTAAACTCAGAGTTCTGAGTTGTAAATGGTTCAGATGTATGGAATAATTCATCTGCTGCATTCATCGCCTCATCATATACATTTAAATTCGATCTCTTAGATCTGTTGTTGTCGAATGCTCCGTTTAGCGTAAACACCTGAGAACCGCCATAAGTTCTTACAGTATAAGACGCAGGATTATGAACCCATCCAGTTGAGTTAGCCTGTGATTTCACAACATTACTCTGAAAAACATCATTCAAGTTAGTAAACGACGATATATTCTTCATAGCAAACTGCTCCATCTTAGTAAACAACTCTATAGACTGCGAACCAACACCGGCAAGAATATATGCTTTAAATCCTGGAATCAGAAGCATTTTGGCCATAATAAATAAGGCAGCAAGCAAAGACTTACCACCGTTACGACTCATGGCCCATACGACAAATGGTTTATTCCATGAACTATCGATTAAATATCTCTGATAATCCATCAATTGAACATTAAATACTTCTTCGATAAATCTAGAAGGGTTTCTTCTTCCCCATTGTAAAAATTCGGCTAAATCTAACTTCTCTCTATACTTTTTTGTCGTCATATCATACAGATTGGGTCTAACAAAAATTCCGTACTCGCCAAAAATGTCTTCAAGTTCATCGCATAATTCTTTAAACCCTTCAAAACAATCTTCTATGCATTGCTCTAAAATTTGCTGTTCGGTCAAAATGATATCACTCATCGTCAATCACCTTCCCAAACTCATCAATCAATCCTTTATCTTTTAAAAAATCTTTTAAATCTTTATTTTCAACAAGTAATAATCTAGCTCTCTCGACAGCTTTGTCTCGTTGCTTCTGTAAATCATCAACTAATTCTCGTCTAATATTACTAATTTCATTCATTATATTTTCATCAAATCCAATTTGGTCTACCTGGGCTTTTGCACTAATTTCAGCTACTTGTTGCATTCCTTTGCAATAATCAATATCATACATATTAATTTTTGCATCTCTAAATCCAATTAAATCCAACTCTTTCATTTTGCCAGTTAGTGTGTTTTGACCCTTACTCTTAGAATTATTAAAATTGACCGAGATTCCATTGTCTTTAGCAAGTGCATTGGCACCACTAAGCAATTTCGATATTGTGTCAGAATGCTGCTTGATTGTACCGTTGTTACTATTTAGCTTTTTGGTATCCGCCAATAACTCATTGATAGCATCATTCAACTTCTGGATCTGATTAAAAGCCTGAACAATCTGAATTACTGCATTCATCTTCATGCCATCATTCTTAGTTTCTTCATCAATAAAACTAATTATTTGTGCATACAACACAGGTAGGTCTTGCTCAACTGGATAATTCGCAAATGGATCGTATCCAATAAGACGAATCAAGTCTCTTTTATTTGTTTTATATTCGTCTAAAACATCAGGTGTCATTGTAGAAGCTATTTTATTATTATCATCATTAGAAATTGATGTGCTTCCATTAAAATTATCTCCGTCTCTCCAACGCAACCCATTATACTTAGGCAACTTAATATTCTTGGCATACGAGGCCCACATATTGGTTTTTGGCTTCTTTAATGAAGGGTTGTTCACCTCATTATACGCAATTTCCCAAACTTCCTCTAACCACGGAATATCCAACCTCTCACAAGCTGCCATACAACTTTGCTTAGTAACATCTCCAAACTCCTTATAATTCGGATTCCAATTTCGAGCAATTCTCTCTATACAATCCTTACAATAAATTGCGACTCCTACGGAGTTATACGGATCTGTAGAACTATAGAATTTAGACCTAGGCTTGGAGCTTCCGCAACAATAACACAAATACTTTTCCTCGGCAACTGTACCATCAGACTTTCTTGTAGAACCCATTGCTCTTGCCATAGGCCTCACTCCTTTCTTTTACTCAATCTTCTATTTCTACTGTCTCACCAGCAATGTTATCTCTTTCTTTGATTTCAGCATAAACTTCATCATAATCATCTCTGAATGACTGCGTGTCTGCAAAAACCGCAACGGTAGCATCGGGGTTGCCTCTTAATGGTTTTACATCGATAATCTCGTTTGGTTGTTTGCAATCACAACCATCTTCAATAGGCAATCCACAATAACGACAGTATTTTGGTGTTAAAATATTATTTCTTTTAAGTAAGTTTCTAACAATACGCATGTCAAAAACCAACTTTGATTTTGTTTCGTTCTTCATATTCATTTATCTCCTTAATAATCATTTTATTGTGTTAATCTAGTTTTATATTATAAGTACATTCTCTGCCTTCCTCCGGACTAAAAATCATCAATGTTTGCCCAGGAGCAGAATACAATCTACCATTATTTGCATGGTCATCAGTACCACATAATGAGCGTATTAAAACAGATTCAATACCTATCTGCTCAAATTCCTCAATATGATGTTTATCCGCACTAACAGTGTAATCAATTGTTAAGCCATATTTTTTTGTAAACAAAGTATTTACTATTAGTCCAAATTGCTTAAATTTTTCGAGGTCTCCATGAGCTCCAACAATATTATAACCACACACGTTAAGATATAAGAATTCATAATAATCACTTTTAATTATATTTACACGATTATTATTCTGTAATCTCTGTTCGAGCCACCATGGGATCAATTTTTCCATATTGTCAGAGTGACTACTATCATTCTTATTTTGAATAGTTCTTAAATGATTTCCATATGCGGCATACACATTAACTTCAGAAACGTATGAGGATAATTCATTTATTGCTTCTGCTATTATTTCTGAAACATGCATTATCTGGTCACAAGTTTCCTCCTCTGAAGCCACCCTACACCCAGTATGTATTGCCCCATGAGCAGCATCTCCAAGCAGCATAATATGGACAGTCTTAACCCTATGCCTTTTCAAGTATTTAATACTTTTAGATATAAATTCAGTCACTCTCCGTCTACAAATATCTGTATTATACTTATTCCAAATATTATCTGTAGTCATACCATAATGCCAATCGGCGAAAGCAATGATGGCCTCGCTATTATCAGTATTAATAACATAGTCATTAAAATTTAAAGGCTTAACTTCACATAAATGATTAGCTGCCTCAATAAGTTTTCCAGTAAGATTTTCAAATCTAGCCTCAGGATTGAGCATATTTCGCAGTTCTCTGCGCTGATCTTGTACTTGTTTTTTTATCTTGTACAATTCATTAGTCTGATTTTCAAGTTCATTTATTCTATCATCAGAAAAATGTTCTTTGCTAAACAATTGCTCATAAGCGTCTAAAAAATTTCTAAATCTCTTACGATAAGCACTTGAATCATAATAAGTTTCTTCGCTTTCTCTGAAGTGTTTATTAAAAATTTCTGCGATAGTTGGCCATATAGTATCACCTAATAGCCCATTCTCTTTAGCATTACCGATTCTCCACAATGCCTCATTTTCAGTTTCATTATCCCTGATCCTTAAAATCTCATTCATAATCGTTTCTCCTTTTCTTTTAAATAAAAAAGGAGCAGACTTACGTCTACTCATCTTTTTTATCCTCATATGCTTTTTGTACAACCTCTTTAATTGTTTCCGACACCTTACCATTTAACTTAACGGTAGGTGAGCACACAATAGGTTTATTTGTTCTAGGGTCACGTCTAGATCTTTCTGGTACCAATTTCCCAGAAAATTTTAAACCCCTCACAACTTGTATAGATACTTCTTCGTTGTTTTCATCAATTGTAGATAAATATTCTTCTATCAAATCATCAAATTCTGTAAACACACGACGAATATCCTGTTTAAAAAATCCACAACGTTTAGAAAGTTCTGTTATCAACATCTCTCTTGTAATTAATGTTTTCATTTCTATTTCTCCTTCTTTTATAAAATCATTTTGTATGGTAGTCCACACAGGATTCCAACCTGTAACTCTCGGTTTCGAAGACCGATACTCTATGCAATTGAGTTAGTAGACCATAATATGCCCCGGAGCCAGAAGGACATCCGAGGACTTTTTGACCTTGGTTCCAAAGAAATCCAAAGTACGAATTTTGGATGCGGGGACTGGATTCGAACCAGTGACCTTCAGCTTATGAGGCTGATAAGCTACCAACTGCTATACCCCGCAATATAAATTCATCAATAGATGCCTTAAAATGTAGTTTGGAGGGCATCAAGGCTTAAACCCCCATTGATTAGATTAACGCTCTTACACGAACCTGTACGTTCTCTTTATTCTCTGTAAGGTCTACCCTACAGATAGGAGAGGTCAACCTCCTGCTAAGAGTTACCGAGTGTGATGCATCAACACCCTTGTTTGCTCGCCTTTCACTACTTAGGTACTACACTACCTACGTAGGCAACGACCCTACGTTTTATGGAGCACCAGATAGGACTTGAACCTACAACCTATTGATTACAAGTCAATTGCTCTACCTATTGAGCTACTGGTGCATATTGGCGCCCACTGAAGGGATTGAACCTTCGACAACACGGTTAACAGCCGTGCGCTCTACCTGCTGAGCTAAGTGGGCATATGGTGATCCCCACGGGATTTGAACCCATGTTGCTGGCTTGAAGGGCCAGTGTCCTGGACCGCTAGACGAGGGGACCATATTGGCGACTCTACGGGGGCTTGAACCCCGACTTTCCGCCGTGACAGGGCGGCGTGTTAGCCGATTACACTATAGAGCCATAGAACGGTGTTTCTGTGCCGCACACCGTAAAGCGTATTTGTATCAAAATATTGTTTTAATGTATAACCGCAAACATTTGTACTATTCTAAAACTTCACCAGTTTCAGGATCTACCTTTACTACTGGTTCTTTATAATCTTCATCATATGAAAAACTAAATTTCACTGGTTTATCATTAAGGTCAGCAAGCACTAAAGCTAAATTGAACTCTCCTTTATCTTCGATACTGATAATAATAGTGTCGCCATCAATAAATAAAACACCGTTACCAGAAACCTTATAATTCTTTGTCATTTTATCGGCCATAATATCTTCTCCTTTATAATCATTTTGTACTCTCATAACGACAATACATATTTTTTATTACAAATTATCACTTTGCTAGTATTATTGTTTTTACTAACTTCTTCCTGTAGTTCTTTTGCAAATTCTATTTTGCCATCCATCTGTCCGTGAACCAAGATAATTTTCTCACATTCAACTGCACCATATGTTTTTAGCAAACTATCGTACTGCATGTGGCTAGAAAAACTATGTAAATCAGTTATCTGACATCTATTGGCAACTCGTCTACCAGAAACAGTAATTGTTTTCTGCTTACCTTCTTTAATGGTTGCCGCCAAAGAATTTTCTGCAGCAAACCCACAGAAAATAATTCTATCGTAAGAATGTGAAAGCATATTTCCAATCCATCCAACACTTCTTCCTTTGACACACATTCCGCTACTTGCAAGCACAACAACTGGTTGTTGACTCTCTCTCCACTCTTTGCTATCAATAGCATCCTTAACAAAATGTAAGTTCTTCCAGGATAAAACCTTTTTCCATTTTTCTAACTCTTCTCCAGTAAGAAGTTCGCTATATTCTTGGCATATCTTGATAGCCATCGGAGAGTCTATTAATACTGGTATATCAAACTCATCATTATCACCAAAAAGGTCATATAAAATAGTAATCATATTTTGACATCTATCATTCGCAAATACTGGAATTAACACTATTGCACCGTCTTCAATACAAGTTTGCCAAATGGATGATTCTAATTTTTCCAAATCTTTATTTCTCATTTTTTGATTTGCTATACGAGGCTCTCTTGCATATGTTGTTTCACATATCATAGCATCACATTTTGTAATTGGTTCAAATTGATTTGTATAATATTTTTTAATATGAATATTACCAAGGTCACTTGTATATGCAATCTTTTTTGTGATATTTCCCTCTGTAACCCAAAGTTCCAACTGGGCACTGTTTAATATGTGCCCAGACGGTACAAATCTAAATTTTACATAATCGTCTAACTGTATAATCTCTCCAAACGGAAATTCTTTATAATTATTTAAGCTTCTTTCAACATCACCTTCAGTATATAAAGGCATATAATTTCTATGAAATTTATCTGAAAGTTCTTTAGCATCCACATCCATAATGTGCGCAGAGTCTTTTAGTAAAATTTCTGCTATAGACTTTGTACCAGATGGTGCAATAATTTGTGCACTACAATCATTTTTATAAAGCTTTGGCACAAGACCTATGTGGTCGGTGTGATTATGGCATAAAAACACATAATCTATATTCTTTGGCTTAAAGTCAAAATGCTTATTGTTTATTTTGTAGTTTTCAAGTGTGCTTCCACAACTCTGATATAAACCACATTCTAAAAGAATTTGTCTTGTAGATGTTTGTATGTGTATACAAGATCCAGTTACATCATTTGCTGCTTCTCCTATAAAACTAATTTTAATTTTGTTTTTAGACTTTGCCATAATTTATCTCCCTTTAAAGAATTTCGTCAATATCTTCAACAATTTTATCAACAATATGATAATTAACTTGATCTTCTGAATATAAATACCATTCTTTATTTTTATACTTATTCCAAGTTTTGGTATCAATATTCGTTCTATCTAGAATATAACTTCTCATTGTTTCAACAAATCTCTTATAATCCTTCATTTGCGCTTCTGTTTGTTCATAAGTACCACAAGCACCACCAGATCCAGAGTGCGCAAGAGCAGTTGAATTTTTAAGACAATATCTCTTATGACCTGCAAGTAAAATAAGTAATCCTGCACTCATAGATATTCCCATGTTTACTGTATAGACAGGAGTTTTACTTAACGCAATTACATCGAGTAAACTAAAACAAGCAGCTCCATCTCCACCATAAGAATACAATAGCAACTTAATTGGCTTGCGTTCTTCAACTGGAGTATCTTTGTCGATCTTATTAAAACACATAATAAGTCTTGACACTTCTAAAATTGTTTCGTCAACCCCATAATCAATCCAAATAACCCTATCTTCAAGATTGCGATAGTAGGTTAATAACTCTGGTGATGGAAGTTGTAGATTTTCAAGGTGTGCTGGAATTGCCACTTTTAATAATTCGTCCATAATTCTTTTCTCCTTTTTCGGCTTAAATTTTTGATAAGAAAAGGGCATGCTTTCTATATCATTATAGTTTTTTCAAACATGCATTTTATATAAAACGAGAAAACCCAAGAAAACCATGGGTGTTTCTCAATCATTTTGTGGTGTGAGATTTTTTCTACTTTTTTCTGCCCACAATCTCTTTTGTTCAGTTAAGACCTCTTTTGCGCACTCTTCGCAGTATTTTCTTGGTCTAGTTTTGCTCTGTCTCATCACTCTATCGCACTTTTGACATCTAGTATATCCTTTGCCATTGTTTTTCCATGACAAATAAACATATGCCAACTCCAAATAATCTATTTCTTTAAGCTCAAAAGCAATATCATCATCTTGATTATGAGAAACAAAATTAACAATTTGCATAGTAGAAGTGGGGCTAGTATTATGTTCTAGCACACCTTTATCATATAAGTTAGCGTAAAAGTATTCAAAATCAACCTTACTCATATTAATGCGCGCCATATTTTTAACTTCACTCAACTTAATATATATTTTATTGTCTTCGTCTCCGGACACCTCATTGTGATATTTGGCGAGAGCTAATAAAACAAAAGCAACCTTTTCTAATTTTATATCATCTAAACTAGAAATAAAATCAAGCTCAGATTTAGTGATATAAATATGATCTACTTGTTTTAAATCAGCCTTTTTTGCGCTAGCAATTGCTTTATTGACAAACTCATAAATATCAAAATCCGTCAAACCAACATTATTATTTTCGGTTATAAACTTAATTATATCATTGTAATTCTTTTTATCTGTAAGATTTTTAATAAAGTAATTATATCTCGCTCTCCTGTAGATTGTGCGACTGATATGTTCTTCTTCTATAATTCCAGATTCAACATATGAAATTAAATCTCTGCGCTCATCGAAACAAACTCCTTTAAATTTCATTTTCTTCACCTCCTGATAAATACTTCTTCATAGAATATTTCTTTCCTTGAACTTCAAAATCACCATCAATATCTGCAATTGGATAATATAATTCATTTTCTTTCATTAATCTTTTAATTATTGTTTCTCCACAAACATTCCATAAAATCTCTTTATTGCCATTATATTTATAACAATAATCAAGAAGTAAATCACACAATTGTTCTTCATTATTACACACTGATTCAAGTATATCACTCATATTGTAATCCACATTATAATATTCTTCTGTTTCCTCTGGTGTTTTTTCGTTTAATAAAAACTCAATAACGCACTTGGCAGCACGTTTCTTTTCGGACGCTTTGCATGTTTTTGTAATTTTATCTAATAAATTTGGATTACTTTCTTGATCGCTCCTAATTAGGTTGTATAAATCTACCTTTTCTGCCGAAAACCCACTAGCACCATCAAATATTTTTTCAACTTCCCAACAAATCATATTACAAGTTGACTTAGAATTGTCTAACTTTAAACTTCTTAAAAACCTTTCAATAAATATCTTCTGCTCATCAGAAATATAGCCATTTTTATACGCTTCAAGCATGTCATCAAGTTCCATTCGGAACTTTTGACGCGCGTTAGTCATAGCTCTATTAACAGTTTCTTTATATTCACGCATTAATGAGGAGTAGTTATATCCAAAGAAGTAAGGTTTTTTGTTGGCGCATATTTTTTCATAGAATGCCATTTTTGCATTATACTCATCATTATATTCGTCCGATTGCTTACACTCATTCAACATATACCAAGATTTTTGCATTGGATATGTTTTGATACCCTTAGCGCGATCGATTTCCGCCTGTTGGACCGCTTGCATACATTGTGTTCTATATTTTAACACCTTATACTCTTCATCATCTTCTGAATAATTTGACATTAAAGAGGTCATAGAGGTGCATCGATTTGTAATCTGGCCAATTTTTGAGCCAAACCCATTCATATTTGACTGAATTAAATTTTCCTCAGTAATAATTTCCTTTTTAGCATTATACTGAATACATCTAAGCGCTGGTAGATTTCTCTGCTTACGCATCAACGCTTCATTATCTGTTGTAAATAATAAATCTCCATCAAACATTTATACCGTTGCTTTCGCAATACTTTAACAGCCTATTGGCTCGGATTAGACTATATCACATTCTATATCTCTATTACCGAAATATAGAACCTTGGCACTTCCCCAGTGTGAATTTCACACACTGGGTACTCTACTTGCTCCTTCGTGCAAATATTTCTTTTGCACTATGCTTTCGATAGTCGTTACACTTAATTAATATCATTCCACGTCTCATATTTAACAACATGACTTATTGTCGTCCATCCCACTTCATACAATTTTGCAAGTTCAGAAATACTTTTTGATTTATTTTCATACAAACATCTTATTTCTTTAACCTGCTCTTCATTTAAAATCGCACGCCCATTGTTACTGTTTTTTCTTGCAGCACTGCCGACTTCGTGTGGAATTTTTCCTACATTCTCTTGATGCGTCACCCATTGTAAATTAGAAACATCATTATTACTTCTATTCCTATCTTTATGGTCTATTTCATATGTATCATCTGGCGGAGGAGGAAGAAACGCTTGTGCTACAAGTCGATGTACTTTTCTTGTTGTCCTAAAACTATTTGGACCAACAGTAACATCCATATAACCATCGACATTTTTACGTTGATTAATTTCCTTATGATGCTTTCCTCTTCCTTTATTTTTCGTACTAAAAATATGTCCATCAGAAGACACGATATAATCTACACCAACCACATTAATTATTTTTTCTTCTGCCATTTTTCACAACTCCTTTTATTTGGTTGTGAAATGATATTAATTAAGCACGGGATTTGGATTTCACACCATTCCCCGTTAGCAGCTTTCGCCACACCCTATATTTATAGGTTCACCAAGTTTTCACCCATACATCACTATATGGGGCGACCATTGATCGAATCCATTTAACGCCGCGGGCATCGTATCCCACGTATTTACAACTACTATACTTTGCATATACTGAAACCAATCATATACTTCTTCGCTTTTACATATCTTTTGTCTTACAATCGAATGTTCATTGCTCATCGGTGCTCTAAAACATAATACTTCATCAACATTACGGTCTGCCCAGAATTTACTATAAATTTCACCACTCTTCAACAATCCCGTAACTGGCAATCCAAACATACTCTGAGCTAACGCATATAAATCACCGCTAAGTATCTGGAAGTTACCTCTAACATCAAGTACTCCTATTTTCGCGTCAACAATACGACGTTTAATCATTCTGCGTACTCTGTTTAATATATAATCATCTCCAACTAATTCAGGCTTCAACATAATTGCTCGTGCAACTACGTCGGCATGAATAACATTGTCATCATTGAGTTTGCTACCACACAGATATACTAGCGTTTTTCTATAATCTCCGCCAAGAATATTCATTATCTCATCAACCGTTGGTTTAATTAAATCTTTAACATCATCTTGAGTTAAATTAAGTGGAGCCAAAAACTGATAATTGGTCTGTCTCACTTCGTCTATATCTTCATAGTTTGGCGCTGTCTTAGCTACTCTAAAAGTATATTTATTTTCAATACACGAGTTATAATAATGCTCCCAAGAACTATAATTTTTCCAAAGTTTTAATTGAGACTCTGTTATAATTAAGTGTGCATCTCGCACATCTCTTTTTGTACCCCAGACATCTTCTATTAAATATTTTTCTGGACTATCCTCAGATGCCCCGTTGACCTTTTCAGCAAACCTCACTACATCAAACGGAAATACCATCCCTTTTGTAAACGCATTACGAAGATTACAGCCACATAATGGTCTATTATAATCTCCGGTTAATTCACCATTCCAACGCTTTGCCAACTCAATACTCATGAAACCACAACCATCATTTGTGTTATTTTCAAATTCTTGATCATGTTTCAATTCTACTTTTGGCTCATTTGGATAGTTGCTATCATCAACATCGATAAAATCAGCCAAAAATTTAACTATGCAGTCTTTAATAACAATAGTTCCGCCTGGAATGTTTGCATCCCCATCCATTGGCCAACTAACAACATTAGAACCAGAAGTGGCAAGAGCTTCATAGGCTGCATACTTTGCCGGCACCATAGGAATTGTATTGTCATGATTATTAGACAACCTCTTTTTTATTTCGGGATATAGTTGTTCGTTAATATATACAACAGTTGATGTTTTTACTCCACCAATAGTGCATAATAAACGCTTATAGCGTATTCCATTAATTAAAAATCCTTCGTTAGCTCTTTTATAATGACTGTTATTTTTCATAACAATACTTACGTAATCAGGTCTAAACTGAAGGTTATATAATTTCTTATACAACTCGGCAATTTTAGCCTTATTATCTTTGTTGACTTCTTGTTTTTTAAGGAATTTTATTTGTTTTTTTACTTCTTTAGCTTTAGCGTCATAATCCTGAGTGCCATTTATCTCATTGATCCAAGACAAAATCTGAGAATCTGCTAATGCGACCACAACGCCATTCATTTTTCGTGCCTGCTCAAACGGCAATGTTAAATTCCAATGTTTTAATTCGAGCAATGATGAATCTAATTTATATACATATTGCTGCAATTTTTGTTGTTTACTCAACTAGTATCACCACTCTTTCAATTACTTTGTACTGTTAATTATAATATAAAAATGTTAATCTGTTAAGAAGTTATTTCAAATTGTTAGCTTGTGTTGCGCTCAACTTCTTTTTTTCTACATTTCTAATGCTAATAGCTCTTTCTGGAGCGGTAAAACTCATTCCACACACCATACCATCATCATAAACATACTCTCTAATAGGAGTCCAACCTTGCTTAATTGCTTTTCTGAAAATTTTTGGCATAAAAGCATCTAACACCCAAACCCTATCGATAGGATCTAAGTAAAGATGTGTTTCTCTTTCTTCGTTTAATAATCTAGTACTAACCTTAATTGTTTCCATTACTACCGCTCCTAACATTTTCTAATTCTTCTTCAAGCTCTCTACATCTATTAAAATACCAATCAAGATAATCTACGTAATGGTCACCTAGCATATCATCAATGAGTCGCTGAAGTTGCTCAAGTTTGTCTGCGGCTTTTGTTAGCATCAAATATCTTTCAAAGGGCATATCATATCTTCTAGTATAATCTCGTATCGCCTTAACCAATTCTCTTGTTTCCATAATCACACCTCCAAAAACTCATCTTCTAAAACAAGTACATTAACCTTGCCACTGTAAGCAGTGCATCCATCCAAGCCAATATATCCGTCACCATAATAGATAGAAAAATCAGCATCCTTGCCCCATTCTGGCTTATTTTCACATACTGCTCTCTGATAACTGGTGTGATAATGACCAAACACAATGGTTTTTCCAGTTTGATTTAACCCACATGCTGCTGAATCAAATGGATTTCCCCACATAGCATCATCCCATCTGTTCTGTTTAGCATCACGCCAATTTTCATCATAACCAACATATCTAGTAGGGATCCAGCTATGCACAAAAATATAATTTTTAGTTTCGAAGTAATTTACTAATAAACTACGATAAGCTGCTGTTATATGCCAAGTTCTTTGGCAACACTCGTCAAATGGTCGTCCCACACTAGCCCCACCAATATCTTCGATGGTTTTCTTTGTGCCGTTAGAAGCATCGTGCCATTGAGGATATTCTCTCATACAACATTCTTCAAGCAGAGTGTCGTGGTTACCACGGACTAATATTTTCCGTTCAAGTTGCATTAAATATTTAAGCAACATACAACTTTCGTCACCACGGTCAAATACATCTCCACACACCACGAGCCAATGGTCTTCATCATTCGGATCGAAGCCAGCTTTATCTAATGCATTTTTTAAAGGAGTCAGATAACTATGTATATCTGATGTTACAAAAAATTTAGGCATCGTGCCCACCTCCATTCTTTTTTGATATATCTTTACACTTGTCAGGATCTTGATTAAGATATAAAATCATTCCGAGACACACAATAGCATCTATGACAATAGCAATTAATGTCGGTGATACAACCCACCACCAACTCCAATCAATAACTCCAATGAGTTTTAATACAATAAAAATAATGGTTAGCACACTTGTGAAATTTAATCCACCGTGGTCACTCATAAAAATCACCTTTAATCCCACATATTATAAAAATACTTCGAAAATAATGCGAAGAATTCATCTTTAGCCGCTTCCATTTCGGTATGTTGCCGTTGTAAACCACTGCCACCATCGTATTCTTCCTCATCGTACTTTGGATTGTCTGCATCCATCAAATCAAGAAACTCAATCATACGGCCAATTATTTTATCCCACTCTGCCTCACTCATCTCTGCAGGATAACCGTAATGATTCTTACGGTAATTTGTTAATACTGACCTCATTGTATCAGTAAACCAACTGAAAGTTTCCCATGTAGCATATTCGTCATAGCCATATTTGATGAGATGGTGCATTAGTTTAAAGTAGAGGGGGATGTATTTAAGGTTCATATACCAATATCTACCTCTATAATTAAAACATCTTTTAAAGATCTTCTCGTTATAAAATAACATAACAACACTCCTAATCATTTTGATGCGTGCATTGAAAATAACTACACTGCAACATCTCCATATTACTCATCCCAATCTTCGTCTTCATCGAAGTCTTCTTCGTATTCATCATCATCTTCATCCCAGTCTTCTGGTTCATCATAATACAAAGATTCTTCCATATCACCAGTATAACTAACGGTGCCACATCTCGGACATTCAAATGACTCCTGAGAAAATAGATTTAAACATACTACACCTTCTGGTGCGGTAAAATCTACAGTCATACCATCTGATTGCACAAGTTCTCCACATACTGGACACTCAACTGCCATAATAAATTTGTTCATAATAATTCCTCCTTAAAATGTGTATTTTATTTATCATCAAAAAAATTAGGAATAACCAAATTAATTTGAATATGTTTATCCTCACACTCCCAGTGTGTCGTGTAAGGAATTTTATATTTTTTCAAAACATCATCTATTTCTTTCCATACTTCTTTTGATATATTCATCTTCTTCAACTCCAATCACTTTGTATTGTAGTTATTATATCACACTTTACATAATTTGTCAATAGGTTTTTAAAATTTCCTTAAGTAGTTGCCATTTTGAGAGGTTTAAGATTTGAGGAGAGTAGTTTGTTGGGGTAAGATAGGTTTATGTGAGAAAGTAGGGACTACTTAGCGATTTTTTGAGCCAGAATTGATGTTAACATCATACTCAAGACCTGTAGTGTACTTATGAGCAATAAGTAGCTCAATATAAGCAAGTTCTTCTTCTGGTATTCTATCTCCAAGTTGTTCCTTTAAAACTTCACTTATACATTGTTCATAATGTTTAATTCGTGCTTCTACTTTTGCTTCGGCATTTTCGCAACAATACATATTAATCACCTCTTAATATTCTTTTAGAATGGCATCAAATATTATTTCAGACAAATCACGAACCTTCATAATTTCAATTTCGGTATATCCACCTTCCAATTGTTTATCTAATAATAGCTGAAGTGCATAAAGTAATATTGCACCATCCTGTTTAGTTATATCAATTTTCATACTTCTTTCCATCCATTTCTCTCAATAATTCTTCTCATATTCTCAACACCTACCGGATTCATACTATGGATACGGATAGGATAGTTGCGACCAGTTTCTTCGAGCCAATCTAGGAGTTTGATATAGTCACCACCATCAGAAACATATTCTCCTGCATCGTGATCTATATCAATGAGATCAATAGTTAAATTATTAAATCCAAAGTCTTTAAAAGTTTCAATCCATTGAATTTGACGTTTTGCACTATTAACACTTTTAGCCCAATAGTACCCTTCAGGTGCAGGTCTTACATCATCAATCCAAAGCTTCATATTAATTCTCCTTTGTGGCAAACTCACTACAAGAGTCCATACAATCCTTATGCTCCTTCTTTTTGTGGCAAGTGCCACCAAAGATCCGACCACACTCATCCACTTCAAAGTTCTCACACTGATAGCAATACTGTGGGCGGCAGAATTCATTTAAGTATTCGTGTAGCTCGTTTACACAATTCAAACATAAAGGTATCGAGGTGTGTCCAATTCTTAAGACTGCCACCGTCAGTGCATCACAGTGATCGAGCACATCATCATTACAATTTTTAACTCTCAAACTTACATTATTCATAATTATTCCTCCTTCGTTAAAACCATAAGTACCAAAGAGCTCTCAAGGTTCTTTTCCATTTTCCGTTTTTATATTCGTATCCGTCAAGAAAGACTTTGCCGTCGATGACAGTTGAGTTGTAGCCTTTGCATGGGGCAGGCGGCAGGGGAGTGCCGTTGATCCATACTTGGTTGCCTTTGACGGTAGTACCGTTGTTAATTGTAATATTCATTATTATTCCACTCGATTACTGCATCTCGTTTAGCTTCTTCTATTGGTATCTCCATAGCATAATGATATCCACCAGTATTTCTCGTTTTTTTGGCACACATAGGACACTGTAGCCATGTGTCTGTGCCAACAAAATCAAGGTGCACAAATTTTGGGTAAGCTCCACAAGAACAAGGCTTGACACTCATTGTTTCACGCTCTCTAATTATCATATCCATTTAATTTTCCTCCTTTGTTTTATCCCTCACCGTAAATATTTTTCCATCTTGGTCAATCACTTTATAGTTTTCATAAAACTCGGTCATTGAGACTTCGTCAGAGATGGTTACTTGATATTGGGTTGTGTAGTTAACTGGACATTTAAATAATTCATTAGCTACTGAACCACCAAGTAATCCTAAGATAATAAATGTGCCACAAATTGGTACCATACAAAACCAATCATCTTCATCGATTGCGGTTTTAATCCCTAAGATCAATCCTATTCCAAAAACCACAATAAATCCAACACAACATGCAGTCCAGTTAACAGCATATTCCGTCACAACCTGTGTCGATGTTAAAATTTCTACTCCTTGCATAGTTCTCGCTCCCTTTTGAATTCTTTTATTTCTTCTACAGTTTTAATAACCCATTTATAATAATCTTCCTGCTTCAAATCTTCGTAGCAGTCTTCACACAAATATACCTGTTTTACCTTGCCGTTCACCACCGGGCAATCTGGATCTCCGTATTTACATCCGTGCCATTTGCAGCAGTGGGTGGGGTGTACTCCGTAGTTAGTCATTGTTATCATCTCCTATAATTAAAAATTATTTGCTATACCATATTTAAGGCACATTAGATATCCAAGGCTCCTTAAATAATTTCTTAACATACACGTCATCTACAAGATTCATTTTGGCTCTAAGGCCACGTTCAGGTATCTTTCGGTCACACTTCTTGTCCCATTTGGCACACCAGCCACAAGGTGTTTCGTAAGTACAGTTAATTGTTCCCATCATTCTTCCTCATCCTCTCCATATAAATCGTCTCTCATATATTCGAGAGTATCTAATTCTGCATTGGCAATTGCACTGACTACTTCATCAACGAAGTCTGGATCGTAAGCATTTAATAGTTCGTTTACTAATCTGATTGCTAGGTTGAGAATGGTTTCTTTTTGATTAAATGTCATAGTTAATCCTCCTTTTCTTTATTCCAGATGGCAATAGCATCATCTTTGGTAAGTGTAAGTCTGCTTTGGTGTCCACAGTGTTCGCAAGTAACATAGTAGCCAAGGACATCATCACTCATATAATCCGTAACGGCAATCACAGATGGTGTTTTGTTGCAGCATTTATTCGGCTCCATTTGTATCACTCCTTATCTGTTAATGTAATGGCTTTAATGCCCCCAGTCATACCAAGGTAACTCAGCAAAAATTGTAATACCATAGGTGCTTCATCTACTAAAATATCTTGGTCTCTCACGCTTGTTTTAAATACTCCACCCATTGTCACATCTGAAATAGTTATGGGTTCGGGTATTTTTAGATTTAATTTTTCGGCATTTTCCAATAAGTGTTGCTTAGAGACTTGGCTCGCACACAAGATAGGCATATTATTAAATTCACTTGCATAAAGCAACCTTGTCGTTTTTCCATTACCTCTTGGTAAATTTATAATTTTCATATCATTTCACCTTTATTTCGTCGTATGGTGCCCACATCAAACGATGCAATGCCTCTTTGCAACAATATAGCGACATTTCTTCATGATCTCTATATATATCATTTAGATCAATAAGTGTTGCAGAGCGTCTATCTCCTTTTGAGAAAGTAATTTTTATAACAGGTATATCTCCTCCAGTACCAGCTGCGCTAATAGTGGTGTACACTCCATCATAGAGTGCAGCCTTAACAATAAGGTCTTGTACACTTTTATAATCCTTCATATCGGTTCTCCTTTGCAAGTTGCATTATTTTTTCAATATACTGAAGTTCATCTATTTTGTCCTGAAGTTCTTTAATATAATTCTTAACATACTCAAGACCATCATTATGATAAAAGAACTTGTGGTGTTGTTCCTTGCCGTTATATGTATACTGCACAGTATAAATATTATTGTCTGTTGAGTCTGGTATCCTATAATGATTTAAAATTTGGTTAATATAGAGTCTTCTGCCATCTTTCATATTATTTCTCCTTTGTTTTAAAAGTTCTTTCCACATAATCTCTATCTTGAGTGAAAATAGGAGTCTCTTTGTCTAGAACCCACTGAGGTCTAGCACAACGTGTTTCCTCTTTTGTTTCAAAATCAATATTAATATCTTCTTTTACAACCTTTACACAGCACACACCACGTTTGAATTCTGTCGGCATATCATTGAAGTTAATACCTTTCTCAAGCATCAGCATATCCTGAATGTCATTACAAGACTTGTTCTGCAATGCCTTGTGTGAGAAGTTACACTGTCCGAGCATTTGGATTGCATTACGAGTTGCATCCTGTTGGCGCCAGATAAAACAGTTGGTTATTTCCTCTTCGGGGATGTTGAAGCAGCGAGCATCGAACATAGCAGAATGTAATTTACTTCTTACAATATCACAATACTTAGATTCTTCCTCTGTGGTAATATATTGCTCCCATATTTTGTCTTCATATACTTTGTAACTAAGGGCAAAATATTGGTTAAATGCCATAGTTGCCATACTTGCAGCCACAGAGCAGATCTTCTGCACATTGTAGTCGAACCAAGCCGATGTAGTCATAGTGTCATAGTCGGTAAGAAGCAGAGTGATTTCATCGGACTGAGTGTAGCCGAGTTTGCAACCTTGGATATTTTCACAGAGATATTTCATAGTGGCATTCATAGTGTTGTGGAAAATTTCATCGTATGGTTTTTTCATACCCCGGGTAAAGGTATGGAAGGCTTTGCCGTCGAGTCTGATGATAACAGGGGTACGGCGGGTCAGATAGGTTTTGGCACGGTTCTCGTAGTTTTCTTTCATACGGTCACCGAGTGAATCTTTTTTGTTAGACATATTAATCCTCCTTTACTTCAAACAATTTACAAAACATACCTTTAACTTTCGTATCTGAAACTGATCCGTAACAACTTGTTTGCTTTGCTACGCATTTCCAGTTAAAAGTATTTTGGTGAGCATATTTACAATAACGACAACGAGGATGGGTTTTACGGTATGTAATTATTTTATTTGTCATAGTTAGTTCTCCTCATCTAATTTTTTCTTTCGTTCCTGAAGTCTTTTTAGTGCATTTTGTTTATTTTCTTCATTTCGTGTTTTAACTTTCTTTTCTGCTTCTTCTTTGGTCATCACATCTCGTAGTGGTACTTCAACCAAACCGTAATACCGACCAGGTCTTACAAAGCCTGGGGTCAGAATTTTTCCTTGTTTTTCTTTTATAAAAGTAGGATAACTTGTTTCTATACTCTCTGTTCCATAATAAGTATATTCAACTCGACCATTACCGTCACATACTTTACACTTGGTAGTAGCCTTGTCTCCGTTTGGTAATTTAATTTCAACTTTACCGCTATTACAATATGGACAATACACATAGGATTTGTCTTTGCGCAAATAATACACATATCTTTCATCAAGCCAATGCCCGAACATTTCATCTAGTTTTTGCTGGGTGGCATCTGAAATGGACTGCTCACATTGTTTAATTGTGTCATCTCGTTCTCTTTCAGCAGCCATACGAGTTCTATCAGCTTCAAGTCTTTTGTTATCTGCTTCTTTTACTTTCTCGTTAGCCTCGGCAATCTTCTCATCATACTGTTTTTGTTTTTCTCTTAGAGTGTCAATATCTTTAATACGTTCCTCAAGTCGTTTTTCAACCTCGAAGTCAATAACTTTGTCGAGCACAATGTGGAAGTCGGTTTTGAGATCTTCTTCTGAAATTCCATAAGTATCATAATAATCTTCGTAATACATAATTCGTTCTCCTTTACTTCAAAATTGGGCAAGCCGTCATACCGCGTTCCTTGAGGTACTGAATACATTGGTCGGCAGAGAGGTGTTTCATAATCCAATCGAGGGGCACAGTCTTCCATTCATCGTAAACATATTTGTATGAGATTGTGTCAAAGTTTGTATAGCCGTTACTACTAAAATAGCCGTGTCCTATATAAAGCATTGGTCTTTTTCTAAAGAATGTTTCACTGCGCCAAATTCCATCTAAACTATTCTCTTTAAGATATTCATAGCATTGGTTAAGTGTAAAATTCTCGAAGAAGATTTTTTCGGTTGGTTCATCATCTCTTACTGTGTAACCAGTAGATCCTACCTCTTCCCATTCTTCACCGTTGATTGAAACATATGATTTCACTCTATATACTTTTAACATTGTTTAATTCTCCTTTTTTATTCTAATTACAAAGTCATCTGGGGTTTCGTCGCAGTCTTTGCTGCTATACCAGTCATAACCATTGTACACTTCAATTTCTGACATATCTTTCATATTGTCGTAGCATATAAGGTCTTGCACTGGATCAACCCGATAAATCTCTTTGCCGTTTTTAAACCATACTGCTTCGAGTATCATATCTCATCATCTCCATTCTTTAATTTTCTTTTAACTGTCCTAACACTACATCCTAGACTGTCGGCAATCTCTTGATCGGACAAACCTTGTTCGTGCAGAGTCCATACATCTTCATCTGTATATTGTTTTGGTCTACCACCTTGCTTACCGTTAGCTACGCAGGTATTGTAGCGTTTTTTAGATTTATCAATAAGAGCCGCACACATACCAGTAACGGTGCCGGTGATTATAGGATCAGTCGAAGTCATTTGACCAGTAACTCCGTAGTATATTATTTGTTTTGCAAGCTCACTGGCCATCTCTGGTTTTCCCGCAGAATCATATCCTTCAAGGATGTCGTGCCAGCTTGCTAGAAATAAAAAGTTTTCTTTGGACATAACCAGACCTCCAATCATTTTGTTTTGTCTGGACATAATATAACATAAAGTCCATGTATTGTCAATTGGTTTTAAATTTTGTAACAATTTTGTAACATAACTTTGGACAAAACTAAAATTGCTTTCGGTTATGTCCACGGGGGTAGGAAAAAGCTAGGAGGACAAAACTCTGGCAAAACCAAACCATAACCTTGAAAAGGAAAAGGAAAAGGAAAAAGAAAAGGAAATATATTATTTCCTAAAGAAAATAATATTTTAAGGAGTTATGTCCAGGGGCGAAGCTGAGGGACTTGGGTTGGGCGTAAGCAATAGGGACTGGATTTGGTGTAGGGAACGATGAAGTGGGTTGGTTCTTTAGCAAGAAGAAATGGTATGTAGGCTTGCGCTTAGGTATGGGGACTTGTCAAACCCTAGAGATGTTTTTAGTCCTACGGCCTAAAACCGTCCCAACCTTTGGGACTACATCTTTTCGGTTTGCAAAGCAACCCTCAGAAAATAATTTTTGGTATAGGGTACCTGGTAAGGGGAAAGGGGATTGATCTAGGTATAGTTAAAAAGTACCCCCTACTTGGGGGTTTTAAAGAAGAAATATGTTTAGGCGATAGTTTACCCTACCTAAAAAAGTTTAGGGGAGAAAGTGGCAACTACTCGGTGATTTTTTGGCTTAAAATACGTTTGTGGTGTTTTTTGTTGGGGTTGGGTTTTAGGATATGAGATGGGATTAGATTGAGGTTTTAGAGGGGTTTTGGGGTTTAGTATGAGGATTTTGTTGGGGGTTGGTTTATGAGAAGAGGAAATGTGGGTGAAAATATGAAAACGGTTTCTGTTGTGGGAAAGGTTGTGGGGGAGATGATATGGGATGGGTGGTGTGGATAAGTGGGAAAGGGGTATGGTTTTGTTGGGGGTATTTGGGTTTGGACGGGTTGATGGTAGTAGGTGCGGGGATGGAAAGCTGGTTTGTGGACGGATTTGGCTGTAGGATCTGGTTTTGGGTTGTAGTAGAGGCTTTTATTTTGCAGTCAGTGTCAAAAAAGACTACCCATCTGGGGTTGGAAAACACCCAGCAAAAATAACGGTTAAAACCACCCCTATCACAAGGAAAAATAGACATTTTTCGCTGTTTTTGAGATATGCTATTATAAGAGTGTCCCAAGGGACAGAACACAAAAAACGAAACGAGGTGATAAATGAAAAACAAGTAAACAAGTGAATAATAGACTTATAGCTAATTTTATAGTGATTAGTAAAAATCATAAAGAGCCGTAAACTCTGCTATATGCTACAAGTCTATCCATAAAAAATTGAATATAGGACAGTTTTCAGGTGGATTATACCTTTCTGTATAAAAAAGGTAAAAATGTATAGGGATACCTATATACATCGCCGTCTTGTATAGGACGATAGTGGGATTGTAGGGCGTAGTCCGTCCGAATGGCAGTATTGCCGAGTCCACTTGCATAGGCGACATTTAGGAGCGTCCTATGCATATACCAAGGGGGTACCCTTGCAGTTTCAAGTCATAAAAACTCACGCAAGGACTGTAAAGTCTTGGGTGGTAGGGTTAGGGTGTGAGTGGACGGGGCTTGAAAACCAACAATACACACAACGAGTGTAGTCTATGGCTGCACTCTTTTTCTATTGGCTTTCTTGTGGGATTTGTGCCAGTTGTGGAATTTCTATGACACAACAAGTCCCATTCCAAGTCGCAAGACTAATAAAATTTATAGCCCAAAGTGGCAGAAAGTAGGTATATTATGAACACAAACGCAAAAACTTTACGCAAAATGGTACTCGAAAACAGATGGACTGCAGGCAAACTGTCCGAAGCTCAACTTGGCTCAAAGGACGACTATGTTGAATTGTCCAAACTCTACAAGGATTGCCTTGAAGCATTGACAGACTGGGCAGGCAAGGACTACACTCATACCAGCAAAAAGTCCGACCTTGACAACGCATTTGCAAAGGCTAAAGCTATCCTTGAATTATTCGCAACAGAAGAAGACCGCATTATCATCGACAATGCAAGTCTGCGTACTCTGCGTGACTTCGCAGTAAAACCGAAAAGAATGTATAGCGAAAGCTATAAAAAGGCTATGAAACTCTTGAAGCTTGCTAACGCAACTATTATCGAAAGAATCGAAGACTTGAAAACTCTTGGCGTGGAAATTCCCGAAGAAATCGAAAACTTTGACGAATTCGTGCAGTCTGTCAAAGATAGTGGTATCAGCACCACTATTGGCTCTGTTGATATGCTCGATATGTTAGTCGCAGCACACAAAGTGGCAGAAATTCGTGAAAAAGCTGTCGAAGATGTAAAATCTGCCGGCAACTGGACTTGGAAAAGACCTGCACCTGTAAACCCTGCAGAATTTGCAGAATTGGTAGAAAATTACATTGGCGACTGTCTGGAAGATGGCTTCAATCTGAAATCCTACAAGGCAACAACTGCCGAAGAAAAAGCGTTAAACAAAAAGATTAACGAAGAAATTAAAGCTATGGCTAATGCGTAGGCGTAAACCATACAAAGTGATTAAACCTATAACCTATGGGCGTTACTCGCAAGAGTAATGCCTATAATTATGGGCTTAAATGCTCAAATTTTAATATGAAACGAGGAATTGTTATGAAAACATTCTATCTATCAACTATGCCAACTTTTAGGGAACTTGCCGAAATGTGCAGTTCCATCGACAACACTTACCATCTAAACAACAGCCACATTGCCATTGTAAGTATGGAAACAGGTGAAATCCTTGCGATGCGACTTGACCATAAATTGTGGGAATTCTGCTACTATACCATCGAAAAGGGCGAAAGATACTATGCCATTGAAAAGAAATATAAGCGTGGCTTCATCACTTATGGACAATTCTTGGAACTTGTTCAAGGATAACATTATGCCCACAATGGGCGAAAGGTAGGTAATATTATGACAAAATTTGAACAGCGTGGAATCCTATTCCAACAGACCAGCATAACCAAAGAGGAAGCTCTTAGTAAATTTGCCCACTCTTGTGATGTGTGTTGCAATCGTGGACTACGCATAGATTGCGACAGATGTGGGATTGCAGTGTGCCACAAATTAACAATGTCAATTTTAGAAAACAAAGGAGAATAATTATGCGAAAATTATTACTTATTGGCTTGATTGCCACAATTATAGTATGCGTCGGTTGTTCTATGCACGAAACCAAACACGATTGGAATGAATTTTCCTACACAGTATCTCAAGGCGAAACTCTTTGGGAAATCGCAGAAGAATATTGCCCCGAAGATATGGATTGTCGTGAATATATTTATGAGGTTAAAGAGCTTAATAATATGAAAACAAGTGACCTTGCAGTAGGTCAAACTATAACCTTACTAACAACCGAAAAGGAGATTTAAAATGAGCAAAAAATATATCCAATCCAAGATTTCATTACTTCGTAACTTCTGTATTATTACTAAAGGCGACGAAAGAATACCAATGGTGCAAAAGGTTCTTGCCGAAAAGCAAAACGAAATCCAAGTAGAAAACTTCTTGCGTGATATTCTTGCAGGTCGCAAAACACTTGACCAAGCATTGCAGGGGGTGGCATTATGAGTCGAATTTGTCCAGAAACCCGAAGCCCAACATATTGCACCGAAAATTGCAAATATTGTGCAAAAGATTTATATGATGAATTGCGTGAAAAGGCAGGCAATGCCGAACTTGTAACTCAGGAAGCAATCATTAATGACTTAGGCGAAAATGCTTTTAATATGCTAAAAGAATACAGTTATATTGAACATTGCCGAGTAGATGAATTAGGGCGTCATTGGTATGCCATTTAGGGGGAATATTATGGATATATTTGAATTTCTCAAAGATAAACTCGGTTGTATGTATATCTCTGACATTAAGTTCGGAGCATACAAGGAAATGGCTATCGAGTTACTCAAAAAGATGCAGGTCGATAACAAACAAAAAGCAGACATCTGTAATTATCTTGGAATAGGAGTGATATAAATGAAAATAACAATCGAACACAATGGTAAAACCTACGAATTTGACAGTGGTACAAAGGCGTATATCTTTGATGCCGGCACAATTAATGGTGTCGAAGAAGACAAATTGCTTGAGTTCGTGGAATTTGTCCATTACTTGTATCTTAAAGACCAAAACCCAACACCATTAGGTCATCTTTGTGATTACATTGCAGAGCATTGGAACAAAGGTGTGCAGTATCTTGACAAATGGACTATTCTTGAAGAATTCTATGAAACTTTAAATTAGGTGAAATGTAAAATGACAAAATCTGAATATTTGGAACAAACCTTTGAAGCATATAACAACGGCAAAATTGATGCCGACACATATGATGCAATGGTTATGAATGTTGACACATTTTGCGACGAAGATTAAGTTAAACTGCTTGTGCTATCGAGCATAAACGGGCAAATAAAAATATATGGAGGTCATATTATGACAATCGAAAAAACCAACACAAACAAGAGCGTAATCGAACTTCGCAAGGAGCTTGCCGACAACGGCACAAAGGTAGAGAATGTCTATGTTGATGGCAAACTCTTCACAACAATCGGATATGTGTCCGAAAGAGACAGAGACGCTTGTCTGAAAGCAATTCAGGCTGCCGTTGATGGAAGTGCAAATCTGTATGAGGCAATGCAGAAACTTATGGTTAACGCTAAATTAACTGACCACGGAGTCGAACCCGATGAAGAAATTGAACTTCCTTATGGAACGATGTTTATCAGCTATGCAAACAAAGCAATTTATGATCAGAATGGCAAAGAAGTTGTGAATTGCAGAGAGCTCGAATGCGATTTGCCACCTGAAGCCTGCAGAACAATTCTTATGCAGAGATTTGAGCTCGCAATGCAAAACGATGAGCTTGACTTAGACGGTTTCGAATACGAAGAATAATGCACTGACGGGGCAAGGTTAAACGCTTTGCCCCATTCTTATGCCCAGAAAGGAGATTAATGATGAAAGATATTAAATCCCGTATAGAAAAATTCATCAAGAAATACCCAGAACCATACCAATTTGAGATTACACTCTGTTGGAACCGCAAAGACGGAATTCATTCCAAAACATACTTTGAACATAATGAGAGTGGAACTGGTGCTTGGTACAATAAATATAGTTTCTACACAAACGTTGGCAGAGACTTTGTTTGCCAACATTATCGTTATGATGAAAAACTTGGATTGCTCGAATTAGCTTATGCAGTCTTTGATTGCCACACTCCTAAAAAAGACGAAACCCGCAGATGGAAATATGGTTATAGATATTTTATTCCAAAAGATACAAGGGAATTATATGACGCTAAAGGCAATAAAGGTCACTACGATTATAAATTGGTCACTTATGATTCTTATGTGCTAACTCCTGATAAATTTGCTCAAATGTTTTCAAAAGTAAATTATTGTCGTGTGCAATTTAACAGAGAATTTATGGCATTTGCAGGTGATAATTTGCAACTCAAAAGTGGATGGCACACACATATAACAAAAGACTCAAGTCCTTATGTGTTAGAATATTGGTTCTTATATAAACCCAAAACCAAAACTACCGGCAAGGTGCAAAAAACAATTGATAAATTGATATCTACAACACCTGACGATTTACCCAAAGATGTTATAGATATAATCAAAAATAAAATGGAAAACGCAGACGGGTATTCTAATAGAAAAGTGTGTTGGCTTGATTTGGACCATAAAGTTTTTAGATGCTTTGTTAATTCCAACAATGGCATTGTGGAAGATAAAAGAGTGTATCTTGACGACAAGGGCAAGTTCATCGTGGCAACCATCAATCCGAGCAAACAATGGGTAACAAATGGCTCATTTACTAGTCGGCAATTTAACTTTGAGGTTGTTAATATTGATGATGTGTTCAAGCTTCCTTACTGCGGATATCTCAAAGATGTTATTGATAATAAATCAGAAAGCCTTTATTATCTTGTAGCAGCTATGAAGAATTCCGAGATTGAACAATTAGCAAATATGGGAATGCATAATATTGCACATCATCTTTATGGTCACGATAACATTGCCGCTTATATCAAAGAATTATTTGGTGTTCCAAATAAAAAACGCAACATATTAGCAAAATATGGATTGAATAAAAAACAGTTGGAGTATGTTAATGGTGAATTACAGCAAAAACAATATGGGTGTGTTATGAGCGATAAAATAAAAGGTATAAAATATATCAAACGATATATGCATATGGATAATATATCAGGAATTGATTATGATACTTTTATTAAATATTATGGTTTTATAACAAAATTAGACTGGTACGCTCGCAGAAGTATTGAGCAAATGCCCGAAAGTGTAAGACAGAAAGTAATGCCTAGACTTGTCAATATGCAGGCAAAACACGATACGGCAGTGTCTGTATTTTTCGATACACTCAGCACTTATAATCGTCTCAACAGAGATAATCGCCCCAATGTTGATATTTATAGTATCAAATCATATTCCGAACTCGTCCGGCTCCACGATACTTGCGTCGAATTGAAGCGGCTCGAAGATGAGGAACGTCGCAGACTGCATGATATGGCAGAAGCCGAACGCCATGCTTTGCTCGAAAAGAAGATGGCAAAACTCGACGAAGAACGAATTAAGTTTAACTACTCTGATGCCGATTTTACAATCCGTTTGCCAGAAAAACTGAGTGAAATCGTTAATGAGGGTAGTGTATTACATCATTGCGTTGGTGGATACACTAACAGACACGCCGAAGGACATACAACAATTATGTTCTTGCGTCGAAATGATGACCCGACCACTTCATTCTATACGATAGAAATTGGTAACAATAATAATATCGTACAGATTCACGGCTTCGGCAATAAGTGGCTTGGTAACAACCCAGAAGCAATTCCAACAGTAATGCGTTGGTTGCGTACAAATAACTTGTACTGTACTGATCAAATTTTGCTGAGTACTGCAAAAGGTTATTGTGCCGGAAATGCTTCTTTAGTAGAAAAACCTATTATATAAAATATGTGCTGAAAGGCAGAAAGATGAGGTAATTATTATGAAAAAAGGAAAAATGGTTTATTGTCAGGAAACATTTCAGGTATTCCCTAGTGCAAAAATTGCAGCAGAACATCACGGGGTTAATTATGTTGGTCTTGTTAGTCACTTGTCTGGAAAATATAAAACTTATAAAAACAAACATTTTGTTTATGTTGAAAACACGGCTGATTTATCGCAACTGTTTACGGCGAAAATGCAAGAAGAAAGAGCAAAGGAAGCGATGCGTAGAAAAGCTGAGGATAATTTAAACAAACTTATCGAAGCGGATAAATCTGCAAGAGAAGCGCAGAAAGAAATTGCAAGTAAATTGGCTGAAGCTCGGCGTATTGTAAAAAAGTATATGTAATATGAGAGGTTTAATTATGAAGTTTAACATCAATGATTACAAAGGCAGATATGTTATGCACTGCAAGACTGAAGAAGAAGCAAATAACTTTCTTGTCTATTTAGATAGTATCGGCAAGAAATGGGCTGGTGGTAAGTCTTATTTAGGTAATAATTTCTGGCATATCTACACAATCAATACTATATATAATTTCAATACTGATTCATATTGTGATATAAGTTGGGCAAAACGATACCACTACAAAATTCTTGAATGGAGTGATTTTATGAACAAGGAATTTACAAAAGCAGACTTAAGAACAGGTGACGTAGTTATGCAGAGAGATGGAAGTGTCCAAATTGCCAACTGTGAACTTGGTATATTTATCACACCTACTTGGTGGAATGATATGAGTAGATTTAACTCAGACCTTACACATCCCAATGGTGATAAATATGATATTGTTGCCGTAAGACGACCAAAAGCAAAGTCAGATTGTAATTTCAAAGCTTTTGATTACAACTACGGCACCCTTGTCTATGAACGAAAAGAAGTCGAGGAAATGACACTTGCCGAAGTGTGCAAATTGCTTGGTAAAGAGATCAAAATTGTCAAATGAGGATAAGAATATGACTAAAAAACAAGCCGATAAAATTCTATCATATGTAGCACAAGAATTGATATCTCCACTTGCTTTCGATAATCGTCCAGCAAGCGAAGTATGGGAAGAGTTAACAAAAGAAAAGTTTAGCAAACTGTGTTCCTTAGTATATGAGGTGGTAAATAAGGAGGTATAAATATGCTTCACATAAACATTGGATATCAATGCGGTGACGGGTCTTATTGTGACAAGTATAAACAATGCAAATATAGAGCAAAGTGGTACAAGTTGCATAATCTATCCGTCAGAATCCATAGATTTTTTGAATACAGACTACATATTAAGTTGCCGCATTTGATTTGCATTAGTCAAAAATGGGAGAGATTAAGCGGAACCGATAAATGTCCATTCCATAAAAGCAGACGTTATACTTGTTACGATTGTCGCCATCATTTTGGAGTTGAAACATGTACCTGTGAGGCAAGAATTAATACTCCGTATAAAGAACAATTACCAGATGTAGATACCGATGATTGGGGCAAAAGATGTGCTTATTTTGACAAATGTAAACGAGCTGATTCTTATATGGATGGAGGAAGAAACAAATATGAAACTGAGTGAATTTCTGTTAAAGAAAACACAACCATTAGAATTATGTGTCATTCGTAACAATGGTTGGATAGTAGCTTCGTGCTACATAGACCACGAAGATTTGTTTGAGGAATATATGGACAATCGGCTGTGTGATAAAGAAGTCAAAGGTGATGAATGGGGTGCTATAAATATAACACTTAAAAAAGGCGACGTCATCCAGATACCTTGTCATTATATAGATGTGTGAAAGGAGTCAATTATGTTTTACGAGTTTAAACAAAACAATAGTGGTGGGCATTTTGTTGTCAACGATAAGCTATGCCATAGAGTCGTTATCGAAGCAGATAGTACACACGAAGCAATCGACAAAGCAGAAAGGCTCGGTTGCTATTGGTATGGCGTCCAAGAAGGACGTGATTGTTCTTGCTGTGGTGACAGATGGAATAAAGACTATTTGGATGCAATTAATCTTGAAAAAATCAACGAAAGAGGTTTTTTGGTATCCGAATACAGCAACAATTTGTCAAAGTGGCAAAAAGCATATGGTAGCTATGAAGTCGTAGAACCTCCTACTATTATGGATGGATTGTTTGGTAAGACATGTGAAGGAAGAATTAAATTTCGTAATCTTGAAGAGTATATGCAGTTCCTTGCAAATGAGTATGGATGGACTACTCCTGATGTTCGCATTTACTATAAAGATGGGAATGTTAAAGAAATCTTTAAGACGACAAAATGATTAAAATGTGTTATAATATATATGTCTGGGATAACGGACACATACGAGCGAAAGGATGATACTATGGTAAAATCAGAAAAAATTTATTCACCACAAAATTATCTTGAGGGAGTAACGGGTCAATGTTACATCATCAGTGGAGATAATGATATTGAGTTCATACAAAACATATTCGACAAATGGGGCTATGAATTATGGAATTATCCTATGAGTGAAATTGATCATATTGTAGAGAATAACCTTAATGTTGTTCTTGTGGACTGTATGGTTTATAGCGAAGATACATGTGAATATGAACACGTATATCGTTGGTTTGAAGTACCAGAAGATTTTGAAAAAGAATACGACGAGGATGAATAAGATACTCCATCATCAAGTGGTGGTGACTATTCACCAAACAATCCTTGGGATGCACCGGGGATGAGCATAAGAGATTTTATTTAAGGAGGAATAATAATATGAAAGAATTTAATATTAAGATTACCGATACAGAAGTATATATCAATGGAGAACTTCAGTATTTTGCTTGTCCTATGGATAAAGAGAATAAAGAAGACGACTTAAACAAAAAAGCCATTCTTGCTCTTGCAGGCGAAATGGGATACGAAGCACAGTTCTTGTTTGAAGAAATGGCATATAGGCTTGAAGAAATGCTTGATGAAATTGAGGAGGAATTTTAATATGAATGAAACAGTAAAAATTTGGCTCGAAAAACTTGGTAATCCAACTGCCGAAGAGATTAAAGCAGAGATTGAGGAAGTTAGGGGCACCATCTCAAATGAACACTTATGTGAACTTGGTTATGATGGCAAAGAACCATTAAATCCTCACACAGAAAATATTGAAGTGCTTATGGAATATCTTGAAATTCTTGAAGAAATGTTAAGAAATAAGGAGGAGTAAAATATGAAAGTTAAAGATTTAATTCAAAGGCTCCAAAAAGTTGATCAAGAGGCGGAGGTGGTTCTTGAATGTTTTTCAAGTAACGAACCAACGCTGGTAGCAGAATACTGTGACAAATATGCAGATTGCCATACACTTGTTTATATCGCAGATGATATAGATAACGTTCATGACGAACTTGTAGAAGATGATTATGTATGCAGTATGCTGATAACTGGAAGTGAGGAGGAGTAACAGATGAATTGTTCAGAATGTGGACAACCACACGGAACCAAAATATATCCAAACAACCTATGCCAATCTTGCTACAACTATTTCCGTAAAGGTGGCACAAACAATCCAATACCCGACAAAGGGATTATTACTCATGACTATCGTGGTTATGTAGTATGTCATATTTGTGGCAAAGCTTACAAGAGACTCGGTAGTCACGTCAAAGAGAAGCATCATATGTCTATTGCAGAGTATAAAGCAGAGTTTGAGTTGTGCAATAATGCAAGAACAACAGAGCAAAATTATTCAAAACATATGCATAATCTTGCATATAAACACGATATGCCGCAGAAACTCATTAAAACAGGTGTGGAGACAAGGGTAAAACCCGGTGACAAACACTTAAGAAAAGGCAAGAAAAGCAGGTTGCAAGAATGCATCGATAAAAGGGTGCGAATGAGGAGGTATTTTAATGAAAGCCAAATACAAACAGACAGGCAATGATTGTTTAATTTACTACCAGGTAATTTGCGTAGATAATATAGTGGTAACAGTAAAGTCGTATTATAGCGGTTGGTTTGATGAAGAACCTGAAGCCACACCAACAGTATGCCTCACAAATGCAGAAGCAAGAAGAATATTTTATAATACTTGTATTGAGTTTGAAAAAGCTGGTTATGAGTGTATTTATAAGGATGTGTTTTAATGACAAAAGAACGATTTGCGGAAATTAAAAAAGAATATAATATGACGAGTGACGAGATTGATAGAGCTATTGGTCTTGTTGTTACCTTGTTGGAAGAAGAGATTATTGATCTTGAACAACAGAATTATAGCGAAGATACAATTGGAAGTGTAGACAGTGCAGCAAATGAAGTTGCGGCACTATGTGAGTATCTTGAGGAGGTTATGTAATGCAAATATATTATGAATTAGACTTAATCAGCTTTAAGGCTTGGGGTGGTGGAAAAGACACCTTGGATGAACTAACCTATAAACAAGTCGAACAATTAGAAAATGAACTTGCAGATGCATATCCTGAAGGTCTCGAAGAAACGGCACTTAACGATATCTTGTGGTTTGAAAGAGACTGGATTGCTGAGATGTTAGGCTTTGACGATTGGGAACATCTTGAAAGAGTTAACAATGGTGAAGAGTGGGAAGAAGAAGATACTAAGGATATTATGGATTCGGATGGATTCTGGACCGAGTACACTTGGTATTCCCAAGGAAATAAACACATCTTCATCTTTGGAGATAGAGGAGTATACACCCCATACAATGCAGATTATGACCATGAATGTGACAGTTATCTGGAAGCAAAAGAATGGTTCGAATGTTATCAAGGATTTGAGGAGGATGAAGAATAATGGAAAACAAATATGTATATTGGGACAAAGTATTCAAAAATGAAGAGGGTAGATATTGCACAGAGCAGTATCTTGAACACAATTCTTGGTTGAAAGAACGACATGCTTGGACTGAGGTAACCGATAGAGATGAGCTTGATGGCGAAAAGGTTCGTTGCAACTATTCTCAGTTGTTTAGAGATGATGATGTTTTACTTCTTTGCAATAATATTAGAGAGGTTGACGACTCAATCTTTGATAATGTTGAAGGCGGAGAACTGTATTGGTATGAAGATGAAGATGGCAATGAATTAACAGAAGAAGAGGTTGAGGAGCGTGGTTGGGAAAATGTAAATCAAATCGACCACGATATTTATCAGTATTATCTTATTGATAATATGCTTGCACATTCGTTAATGAATCATACAGATAATATCATTATGTATTCAGATAAGCTTGACTTATATGTGCTTGGTGTAACACATTGTGGCACTAGTTGGTCATATGTTGCTGAAGATTTTGTATGGTAGGTGAAGTGATGTTAACAGAAAAGCAAATGCAATCACGACTAAAAAGATATTATAAAAAACATTTTGGTGAGCTTGACACAGATGAATGGTATGTTGATCCCGCACCAAATCAATGGATGTTTGAACGTAATGGAAACGTTATTGTTCTTATATGCGACCAAATAACTGGAAAAATACAGGAGGTATAATTATGCAAACATTAGAACAACAACTACAAAGATTTAAATCAAAAATGGAGGGTGATAGCTCAGGAGGGTTATTATTGTTTGTGCCAGAGCGTGAACAGTTTGTCCGCATATCTTATGGAACAGGCGACAACCTGTCTAGTGAAGATATAGAAGAGGGTTACGATGACTACCTATACATCAGCATAGATGAGTTTGATGATGCTTGGGAAGAGGAAATAGATGGAGGTCAAATGTTACTTAAGATTGAAGAAGAGTGGAATGGACACTATAACATCTGTCAGCATATTAAAGATGGACTTGAGTTTATGGACATTAGCGAAAATGTAGTAGTGTTACAAAGCTTTAATCATTAAAAAATATATTACGGAGGTAAATTAATATGGGATATACAACTTACTTTGACGGGGCTTTTCAGTTTGATAAGCCTGTTACAGAGGAACTTAAAAATTATATTAATAAATTCTGCGAGACTCGCAGAATGATGAGAGACAACGACAAAATTAAAGAGTGTTTTCCAAACTGGAAAGAGCTTTGTTTTAATGGAGAACTTGGTGAGAACGGAGCATACTTTATTGGTGGATCAGGAATATTCGGTCAGAATGTTGATAACTCTGTAATCGATAGTAACTACGCAGGTTCTCAGCCTGGATTGTGGTGTCAGTGGATTATTAATGATGATAATGAGCTTGTGTGGGATGAGGGTGAAAAATTCTATTATTATGTAGAATGGCTTGATTATCTTATTGAACACTTCTTTGCTCCGAGCGGATATATTCTTAATGGAACTGTATTCTATGAGGGTGAAGATTCTGATGACTTTGGTAAGATTATCGTGACAGACAATGTTGTAAAAGTCGCTTATGGATATAGAGCGTACAAGGAGGCGAATTAGCATTAAAATATATATAGTGGACCAACAAAAATATGTAAACGTTACTTTTACAGAAGCAATGAACATCTTGAAATCAGGATTGGATTTTGATAAACTTACAAGAGAATCAATTCAGCCTTACTTACTTTACTAAACAATACAAAATGATTATAATAAAGGAGAAGTAATATGTTGTTAAAGGAGTATATAACTGAACAAATAGACATTTTAAAACAGTTATGTTTATGGAAATACCTTAGCGACGAAGAAAAAGAGGAGCTGCGGCAAGCTAAAAGTGTTGCAAGAATCAATATTTTGATGCGTACATTTAGAGACAAGTATTACGACATTATGTTAGAAGATTATGAGACGAGGGCAGAAGATGAATATATAGATTTGCCCGTATTGGAAATGGAATTGAAAACAAAAACAACCAATTCGTTGATGAGAAAGGGTTTAATCACTTCTGCTAAAGCTGTGGAATTTATTAAACAGCATGGATGGTCGAATATTCCTTTGTTTGGTGCGACTGCAGCGAAAGATTTGTATACCCAAATATATGATATGGAAGAAGCAGAAATTGATAAACTAGTCAAAGATACTAGATATATTAAAAATGAAGGAGTATAAATTATGGGTTTAGATATGTATTTAGAAAGATGCAATAGAAAAGCTTGGGATTATAAGGATTTGGATATTGAGAATGTCAAAGCAACCAATCCTAAACTCTACGAAGAAATCAAACAATTTGTAACAGTTCGTGGCAAGTATTATCCATGGGAAAGTCTTTTTGAAGAAGTTGGTTATTGGAGAAAGGCTAATGCAATCCATCATTGGTTTGTTGAGAATGTGCAAAATGGCGTTGATGATTGTGGGCGTTATGAGGTTTCAAAAGAACAGATTCAAGAATTGCTTGATATCTGTAAGAGAGTAGTAGCTGAAACACAGTTAGAAAATGGATGGGTTCAAAACGGATCTAGATTTGAAAATGGTATGATGTGTCCTATTTTTGAAGAAGGAGAAACGGTTGTGAATCCTGATGTTGCAGAGGCACTACTACCAACACAAGATGGATTCTTCTTTGGTAGTACAGATTATGACCAATGGTATATCGAAGACATTAAAAGTACTATTGATATACTAACTCAGGCACTTGAAGAAACAGACTTTGAAAAGCAAACGATTACTTACAGTTCAAGCTGGTAAGTAAAATTTCAGCTGAGCTACCGGCTATACGGGCAAATAAATAAAAGTGAGGAATAAATATGAAACGTATAATTTGGAGTAATACTGACCTTGAAGTTAATGATGATTGGAGAGAGGCGTATAAAGAATTCCTTGAAATTAACAATATGGACGTACCATTGAAAATTGATGACTATGATGTTGAAGCTTATATGTGTGAGACAAATGATATGTATCTTGATGATGAAAGAATGAATCTTAATAAAGCTCTCGATGGTAGAGTGTTGGTTATTGCGGATCTTGGATTGTGGGATGGTCGCAAACAAGGATATAAGATTCTCGGAAAAAATCTTAATAACATTTTTGATATAAACTCTAGCGGCTTTGATTACGCAGAGTTTTATGGAGATGGATACAACATCAAAGGTATTGAACATCATCATGACGGAACTAATTATTATGAGTATCGTGTTATTCGAGAAGATAGAGATATAGATAAACTGCTTGATGCAATATATAATGGAGAAGAGGTTACTCGTAAGAAAATTAATTATTACACAAGAAGTTTATATAAAGACGTAGCCGAGATTTATGGCTGGTAGGAGGCAATTATGAAAAAAATAACTATCGAGTATGAGGTTTATGAATTTGATGAATTGTCTGATGAGGCAAAAGGTCGTGTAATTAGCGACTTATTGATGATGATCACAGATATGCCTGAATTATATCCTGAACTTAAAGAGGAAATCAATAAAGCAAATGATAAAGTTGCGAGAATGTGTACACCGTGGTTTTTCGCGAGTTATTTGTGGGAAGTCGCGGAATATAAGCTATTACAAATATTATATGAGTATGTTTATCTTAAAGATGGAGAAATGTTTAGTAAGGGAGAAATGTAGTAATGCGAAAATCATATACTTATTATTTTAATAAAGATCCAATTACACGCAAAGAACTTCTTAAGAAGCTTGAACAAGATTGCCAAAAGGTAATTCACACTGATTATGCAGGTAGTATTGGAATTGATTTGATGGGATTGGACAAACCTCGTTATAATCAGTGTATCAGAGATATAGAAAAAGGTACAAGTGTTGTATTTATGAAAAGTGGCAACAGATATTGCCGAAAAGTGAGGTAATTATGGATATTAAAATACAAAAATTCTTCGATATATCCCGTTGGGAAGAAATGCTTGAAAAGAGCGTTGATAAAGGAATTGATAGAGCGTTGTTGATCCAGTTATGTGAGCCGCAAAACAGAATGCAGTTACTTAATGCAATTGTAAGTGGCAATTATGAAATTGCACCTCCACACGTTGCGAAAATCCCTAAAGACAACGGGGAGTTTCGTGAGGTTTATGTCAATGAGGCAATCGATAGAATATTCCTGAGTCTATATAACGATGTTATGTTTGAGATGTATGGGTATAAGATACATCCGGCATGTAAATCATATCAAAAGGGAATTGGATGCCCACAAACAGTAAAAGAAATCAGTAAAAAGATTTGTTCGATGCCTGGAGAAGTAGTTGGATATAAAGCAGATTTAAGTAAGTATTTCGATAAAGTGAATATTGAGATAATCGATAAGGCTTTGGATGAACTGAGTACACATTCTCCGCTGGATGACATTGTGAGAAATTATTATCACAACGACATGATATTCGATGCCGATGGAAATCTTACAGAACATTATGGTAGTTTGAAACAAGGGTGTGCATTCGCTTCGTTTCTTGCAAATTATGTGTTGAAAGATGTGGACGCAGAATTAAGCAAGATGGATATTCTGTATTGCAGATATTCAGATGACTTGCTTATGATTGGTAAAGATGCAAATAAAGCATTGGCAAAGTTAAAAGAGATGTTGGAGCCGAAAGGGTTGTCGCTGAATCCAAAGAAAGTTGAACCAGTGAGTAAACATCAGTATTTCACATTCCTTGGTTTCAACATATGTGGTCCACATATTTCATTCAGTAAAAAATCTATTAAGAATTTCCAAAGGGAGGTTGAGGCTCGCACAATTAAAGCAAAGTATTCTACAACAAAAGCAATCCATAAAGTTAATCAGTATCTATATGAAGGATATGTGGTTGATGATAAAAGGTTTGGTTGGGCCGCATATTTTCTTCCTACTGTTAATGTGGAAGATGATATTCAAGAACTTAATCGTTTTGTAATGGATTGTATAAGAGCTGTTGATAGTGGCAGAAAGGAGTTAGGTGGTCTTGGTGAAAACAAACAAATGCAAAACAGGGTAGTGTGTCGAGGAAAAGGTAAGAATGTCAAGGCAAACAGACAAAAATGGCAAAGTAAATATGGTGGAGATAATATAAATGGTTATATCACATTGAATGCAATGAGAAAAGCGTTGAAGATTGGTAAGCCGGTATACGAGTCTTTACTTATGGATGTAACAATGTAGGAAAATTTGGAAGCACATCTATTGCATATAAGATTAATGTTATTCAATTCCGCAGCATCAATCAGATCACAATCTGGTGATCTACAGGGTAACCCCTGTAATTAACCAGATAAAGATCTGATATTGCTGCCAAATATCTTAAAAGATTAAAGTTATGTGTCAAGTTAATTGAGTATGCAAACCCGCAGCACAGCGTAAATATATGAGGCAATTTAAATTTCAATGATGCCGCCTTAAGAGCTGTTTTACGGTTCCATAATCCGCTATCGTAGATTCTCGAACCGTACTACAGCTCAATGTGCGGCATAATATCTTAAACAATTAAAGAAGTGTGTCTGAATTGCATAGTATATTGGGAACACAACCCAAATACACAAGACAATGTGTTTTCAATTTAACCTGCTATGATAGGAAGGTCGATGCGGAGGATTGTCATCCTCCAGTGTACCTTCAACATCGCAGGTTAAACATCTTAAAATTATTATAGTAATGTGTCAAAGTTGTTGAGTGTATTAAAATGTAGTGCAACATCAACATATGAGGTAATTCAATTTTCAATTCATGACATAAATAAGCAGTACTCAACAGAGGCAGCTCTTAATTATCATAATAGCTGCCTCAGTTTCTTACTGCTTCTAATGAGCATGAATATCGTAAAGATTTAAAGTAATGCACCGGAATTATGAATGTGTTAAGTAAAGGAGAGTATTATGACTTATTATGAAATGCTAATTAAGTTAGCACAAAACGACTATAGCAAAATTAATATCGACCTAAAAAATAAAAATTTAAAGGTCGGCAAACAGTTGCTAATAGAAAACGGCAATATTATACAAAACAAAGTGATTGTAGGAGATGATGTGTATGAATGTGATGAGTTGGTGTCTGACTGTTTGGATGTTAATGAGTTATACGAGCAATACAAATATTCTATGCCGAGTGAAAGAGATGGCGGCAAGCATTATTTCAAAGCACTAACGGCATCATTATTAACAGATGAACAGCTGATATATGGAATGCCGAGACTTGAAGCAAGAGTAAGACTGGAAGCATATGTGATGCTCGGTTCTCTTGCGGGATTAATTAAATGGGAAAATAACAACCACTGGTTCTGGCAGAGCGATAAAGATAAAGACTTTATTATCTTAAAATCATGGATGTAAAAATAAATTTAAATATGAAGGAGATTATTATTATGAAAAACAACAGAATGGAAACACTTAAGGGCAATGGAGTAGACACTTCAAAATACTTTACACTGGTAGCAAACAATGACATTCCGGCAGGAACAAGATTTAACGTAGAAGTGGAAACGCCTTATGCTGAAGTTGCAAAAGCAATCGAAGAGGATGGATATGTGAAGAATTCAAGATTACACAGACGTTTCATTACAGCTCATTACTTCAGAATGTTAAACAGTCCAATGGGATGGCATGGATATCTTAATTCTTGTTATGATTATATGTATCAATTCAAGATGATGACAGAAGAAGTTAGGGTGTTATCTAAGCTGCAAAAGAAAGATAAAGTTGTGTTCAACGAAAGATCAAAATTCTTCACATTGGATGTGGTTAAAGAAGTGCTTGAGAATTATGTAAAAGCTGTTGAGGAATATCTGGCAGGACAGCCTATTAAACATTGTAAAGGTAAACCATACATCTATGTTAAGTCATATGGTAATTGTTTTATTGATGATTTGGATAGAAAAATTCTTTCACCAATCAAGGTATTGGTTGACATGTGTAAGAGATGTTATAGCTATAGTGAAATGTACGACACTTTATGTATGCTGAATAAGGTAATGATTAGATTACCTTATCACACAAAGAAATCTAAAGCATGGGTTGATGCGTTCCAGGGCTCAGGTGCTTATTACAGCTTACGTAACCTTGTAATGTATCATGATGTTGTTCTTCCGATGGAAACAGATGTATACAGAGGAGATTCAGCGGTTTATGCATTAAGAGGATTGCTTGGAAAATATAGAGGATATCAGTTCAATGCTTTACTTAAGAAAACAATAGAATACAATAACTTTGACTTTAAGAAAAGCATCAGTAAGTAATTAATTAATTTCGTGAAGTGGCGAATGCATATTAAGTTGTTGAATTTCAATTGTAGATCAGGATAATATGCGTCTAAGAGATCCGAGGGCTGGTTATCGACCAGCCCCAAATCGCAAAGACGCCTACATCCTGATCTTAATATCGTAAAACTTTATAGAAGCACTTTATAACAAAACGGTATGCAAATAATTAATAAAATGGAGGAACAATTATGACAATATCAATAAACAGTAAATATGACTTGGTGGCAGAAAGATATGCTATTGGTAGCGAATCAGAAATAATTATTATGATTAGAGAGAAAGAAACAGGGCTTATTCATCAAGACATCTGTTTGGCTAGAGTGTCTGACACAAAGCGAGAAACAGTAGAAGTACTTGTATGGGGAGATGATGAACAAGAAGATTATACTGATAAATTTCAGATTAAATTATGGAATGGTGAAGAATAATGAAAAAGTTTTTCGTAGAAATTTTAATTGATGAAGAAAGACTACTTAATCAAAGTGGTATGAATCATCTTCACGATGCCATAAACAGTGAGTTTGGTTGGCTTGAAGAAAGTGGAATCAAGATGATTGACTGGATGATGGTAAATATAGATAAAAATCTTAGAGAGATTAAAGGTGATAAATAATGAGATTATATTTAAATGCAAAATCAAAAAATAATATAGGTTACACTCCAGACTGGTTAAAAGTGACATATACAAATGAGAAAGGCGAAGACATTGAGCTCACATTAGACATTCAAGGATGGACAGATTATCAGACGGATTGTTTAAATTGTCGTACAAAAGGTGAGTTGATGCCTTGGACCACATATGACCTTGAAACAGGAGAAGAGGTTGATTTGTCTAAGATTGAAAATATTGAAATGCTTTATTCTGTAGAGGAGTTACTTAATATTATTGAAAATGGCATGAATCATACAATTGGAGTTTTCCCGGCCGACACTTCCGAAGAGGGTATATCCGCTGCAGAAGAAGTTGATGGAGAGGATCTTGACTATGGAGAAGCCGAGTTGATTTGGGGAGAACGTACAGTGCACTTCATGTTTGAAACAGAACTTAATACTTACTAATTGGAGGTAATAACCATGACTAAGAAACAAAAAGAGCACTTAGCAAAAGAAATATTTGAATGGTTAGTGGAGCATGAAATGTGGGTTGATGTAGCTATTTATTTTAATGGAAAGAGATGGAGTACACACAATAAAGAAACAAATGAGTTTTGTTATAATGAACATAAATATTATGAAGATGTGGCAGAGCCTAGAGATTATTTTGAATATGTAAATGAGCCGAACATCTTGTCTATGTCATTTGAGGGGCCGCTGTATCACGTACTCAATGCTTATATACCTGGATGGGTTAAGCTTGAGGATGAATTTAATAAGATATTTGAAAAATATAATTTATATATAGAATTAGGAAACGCGTGGAACTTAACCTGTTATGAGAGGTGATTATATGGTTAAAGTAAAAGACGATTTAACTGGAAAAATATTTGGTAGACTTAAAGTGTTGCGACAAGTAGATGATTATATTACTCCATCTAGCGGAAAACATCACGCTCGTTGGTTGTGCGAGTGTAGTTGTGAAGACCATAAACAGGTTATTGTAACAGTAAACAATTTGAAATCTGGAAAAATACAATCTTGCGGATGCCTTGCTCGTGAAATGCTCGTTGAGTTTAATAAGCAAACTAAACATAAAACCAATGAATATGACTTATCTAATGAATATGGGATAGGCTACGCAAGTAATACACGATCTCAATTTTTCTTTGATAAAGAAGATTATGACTTAATTAAAGATTATTGTTGGAATGAACACGTTAAATCTACTGGATATCGTATCCTTGAGGCATATGATTCTGAATTAAATAAAACGGTTAATATAACAACTATTTTGGGATGTAAGGGTTATGACCATATAGACCGAAATACTTTAAACAATAGAAGGTCTAATTTAAGAGAAGCAACACAAGCTGAGAATGTAAAAAATAAAAGCAAACAAAGAAATAATACGTCTGGAGTAACTGGTGTTGGATGGGTTGATAAACTTAATAAATGGAGATCACGTATAACTTATAACAAAAAAGAAATTTATCTTGGTGTCTTTGATAATAAAATTGATGCCATTAAGGTTAGACTTAAAGCCGAAAAGAAATATTTCGGAGAATTTGCACCCCAGCAACATCTATTTAAACAATACGAGATTTAAGGAGGATATATTATGACAACAAAAGAAATTGAATTGTTGGAGCATAAGGAATATAAAGAACAAGGGTTAGTTTACGGAGAAGGCGGTTGTCGCAGCATGATTATGAGCTGTTTGATTTATGGTGATGGTAGAGATTATTTTATGAACAAATATGCTCACCGTTATATTGTGGTGCTTGGTAAGGAAAGAGTCGAAGAAATTTGGGAAGACCAAGAGAATTACTTTAAAAATCATTGTCGAGTAAATTATGATGTTTATACTGATAGCGAAGGTTGTACCTATAATAGCATCACAGAATTTTAGGGGGTATTAAATATGTTAAATTTAGAAAATGTCCAAGAAAATATAAACCGTTTAGTGGAGGAATACAATCTTTGCACAAATAACAATCATTATTTATTTGATGGTGATTTGGAGGAGTTGTTTTCAGACTCTAATATCAGAGTTGGTAAAACATTATTTAAAGCAAAAGATTGGGATTATGACGAAGATGGTTACTTAATCGGTTGCGAAGATGGAGATTATTTGGAAACCATTGAATTGATCCAGAATGGAACAACTTATTTATGTCAAGTATTTAGTGATAATTGCGGTGATGGACCGGATTATATGTTAGCACTAAGCAATCTATCAATGCTTTAAAATCAGGATTTTAAGGAGGAAAATAATATGAAACTTTTAAGATTTAATTTTGCAGATGTTGACGGAAACGGAACTGATGTTAATATTTTGGTTTGTGTTGATAGTGTAATATGGGAAAACACTTCCGTTACTAAAAACCAGATTGAAGATGCTATTGCGTCATATATTGAGGATGTTGAAGATTGGCAATACGAAGATGTTGTTACCGATGTTTTAGAGTCTTTTGATTTGGATTTTGAGTTTGTAGAGCCAATAACATTCTTTATATAAGTAAATAGCAGAGTGATTTTATCAGGAGGAATTTGTTATGAATAAATATTTATTGAATGTTACATTTTATGCAGGTAGTAATGATGAAGAAGATACGGATAGAGGTTTGTTTTTGTTGTGTGTAGATAAAGAAATTACAGAAACAGAAATCAAAAATATTTTCAAAGAAGTAAATAGACTCCTTGACCCATTTGAGCAAGAAGTTGGAGAATCAGAATTTTCAATCTCATATGATCAAGGCTTAAATATTAACACACTTATGGAGGGTGTTGGTCTTTATACAAAAGGAACAATAGTCGAGATATATAATAATTCTGGAAGTATTAAAAATGTTAATAATTACTATGTCATAGAACAATGGCAATAAAAAATGTTAAGAAAAAAAACTGGGCGAATGGTTCACGGAACGCGCCGTTAAGATATTGGGCAAAGATATTTAAAATTAAATCAAGGAGGAAAATTAATTATGGAACAAATGACAGTAAAGGCACTTATGGAATTTTGTAAAGAACAGATAGCAGCTGGCAATGGCGACAAAATGATTGTTGTGGCAGATGATAATGAAGGAAATGGTTATCATGGTCTTTTCTATCAGTTTACAGAAGCTGATGGTTTTGTAGATGCAATTTATGACAGCAAGTCTACAGATCCGGATAAGATTATTGTATTAGGATAAGGAGGAATAATATGAAACAGTTTTATTCAATTGAACCGAGATACGACTTTAAAAGAACCACCACAAAATATGAGAGTGTTGAATATGACATCAATACGTTGATAATGGATGAAGCAGAATTATGTGTTGATGACGATCTCGAGAATGATGAATGGGAGGCGGCAGTCAAAGAAAAGGCCCAGAAAATTAAAGAAGAACTTATGCGTAATGGAATCTGGAGAAATGAATTTGGATTTCCTATGTTTATGTATTGTTAAGGAGGAAAATTATGAAATTAAAATGTTTACATTGTAATAATAAATTTGATGGAACTATAACTTATGATGAATTAGGATGGCATAGTATGTGTCCCGAATGTAAGTGTTCTTTTGATGTTGATGTCCCCTACGGACAAATACTTATGTTGTTTCTCGGACCAAACACAGATTTATCATATGATAAGTTTGAGGATGATTATTTAGAAAACGAAATTTATTCTTATAGAGCATTTAATTCCGTGAAAAGTTTTATAAGAAAATGGAGACAAGTATCAGCAGAACCTGATTCTATGTGGTATTGGGTTATTGATACCGAAAATGATGATTATGTTGTATCGGGTGCGTGCGATCCGGACGATATTGAAATATTTAAAGATTATTGGGGTAGACTTAGTTAAATTATATGGAATCAAAGTTATTAGGAGGAACAAAATATGAAAACATTTGATGTTGAAATTAAAATGAATGTGAAACTTACCGATGAAGATATTGATGATATTATGTGTGCAGCACTTGAAGGTGGCATATCATATTGGTGTCGAAAAGCAGAAGTGATAGGCGAATATCTTGGAGAATATGCGAGTGAGCAGATTTCAAGAGGCGGCACGTTGAAATTATATGATGCAGAAGAGGATGACATATATGAACTTACACTTGAAAAACTTCTTCATGGGTTTGAGCTCTGGGTTATAGGAGGATATGATACCTATGGAGCTGTAAGTAATGGAGAAGTTGATACCGGGGAGATCAACGCCGAGAAGGCGGACCAGATATGTCAACTTGCGTTGTTTGATGAAATAATTTATGGATAGGAGAGATAATAATATGGGTAAAGTATATGCTTACTGTAGAGTAGCAAGAGAAGAAAATTTTAATTTAGATAAACAATATAAGGAGGCAGAGAGTTATTGTAAAAACAATAATTTAAGTCTTGAAAAAATTTGGATCGATGTTGGTAGCGGACTTGACCAGAAGAGAATCTCATTGAATAACATGTTAGATGTCTTACAGGCAGGAGATATTGTTGTAGTAAAAGATATTGCAAGGTTATCAAGGGATGTTGGTGGCTATGAAAAGATTATGGCTACCATAACTGACAGAGGTGCGAATGTGGAGTTTATTGAAAAACATGCCTGCATTGACGATCTTGGTTTATGGATTAACGAATGGTTTGAAAAAAGATTTAAATAATAAGGAGCTTAGGCTCCTTTTTTGGTTGGAGGAGTGTAAATATGGATACAAAAGAAATGTCAAAAATAATTGGACAACTTACCTATGACCTAAGAAGCAATATGACATCCGTAACTCGATTTGTACGAATGGAAAGAGAAAAACATCCCACACTTACAGATGGACAGTTTTTAGATCGTTATTTAGAATACAGACAACTAGCTCTTCAAGCTGTGGATAATATTTTGAAGTGCTTAAATGAGAATGAAAAATTAAGAGAAGTTGAAAAAGAATATGTATTGGATGAAAGGAGAGTTAATGATGAAGATTGCTAAAGGGTGGAAATTATTCGAGATGAACATGGATACACATAAGCTGTATCCTTTATTTATTGGTAAAAAAGAAGAAACGCCTATGGATGAGTGGGTAATGGCAGAGATTATCGAACATCATCCAGGATTCAGTCATCGTCCAGGCTGGCACCTGGGAGTTTATCTTCCTTCTGCGCCGTGGTTAATGGGAGCAGATGGAACATATAAATCTCAGCGCGGTAAAAGATTTAAAAGAGTATGGTGTGAAGTAGAATATGTAGCTGATATTGATTATACAGATGTGGTACAAACATTGCCGCAGAAATGTTTTAAAGATAGATTGCCGGATAATGGGTTTTATAATTTCAAAGAGTCTGGCAATAGACTTTGGGTTATCGCAGATAGAATTAAAGTTACTCGTATTCTTACAGAGGACGAGAGATTGGAGATATTGATGTCGCAAAACTATGATGAACAAGAAGCATTTAAGCCATACCGCAAGGCTATGGCAAAACGTATGAAAACAGCATAAAGAATACAAAATGATTGGAGAAGATAAAAATGGAAAACGTATTATACAATATTAATTATGATCCCACAATGACAATATCTTTAGCAAAAGGAAATAAAAAACTAGGTAAAGGTGTTTTTGCTTATAACATGTTACCTGGAGATGAGCCAATTTCAACAAAAGATAAAGGTGTGTTAACAAATGTAAAAGGCACATGTGATGGAGTGTGTGGCGAGTGTGCAAACACATGTTATGCATTAAGAGATGCTCGTAGATATCATAACACATGTATTCCGAGTCTCGGCAAGAATACTATCATTATGAGACATAATATGGAAGGAATGTTTACTCAGCTTAAAGAACAGCTGATTAAGCAGAAAGCGAGAGTTCTTAGATATCATAGTTCTGGAGAGATTCCGACATATGATTATCTTCTGCATATGGTTAAGCTTGCGGTAGAGATGCCGGAGATTCAGTTTTATTTCTATACAAAGAGATTTGGATTTATTGAAAAATACTTAAAGGAGTGTGGTGAGTTTCCGGAGAATTTGATCTGCAATATATCTGAATGGAAAGGTAATACTGAGGGGTTTGAGTTAAATGGTTTAAATAGATTTATTTATGACGATGGAACAGATGAGAATTTAAAGAAGTTGCCGCATTGCCCTGCTGTTAATGCAAAAGGAAAGCCAACAGGAGTTAAGTGTGAGCAGTGTAAACTTTGCTTTAGCGGCAATAATGGGCACATTATAGTAGTGCATGCGCATTAATAAAAATGGCTATCAAAATAATAAACAATGTGTTATAATAAAATATAAATTACAAAAAGAGGAGAATTATAATGGATAAAGAATATTTAAAGGAATTATATAATAGAGTGCAAAGCGGAGATGTTTTAAGTACAACAGAAATTAAGATGGTTGTGGCTTATCAAAAAATGGAAGAGTATGGTCATGATTGGATTGAAATAGATAATTGCAAGGGTATTGACGGTGCAGAATTAATTAGTATTATGAAAAAAATTAATGTAGAAGAGATTTTTATTGATAGAGAATGGAGTAATCAATTTGAAAACTGGTATAACATGCAAGAGTCAGGTTTGGAAATGGTTGGTATGAAAAAGATTAATGATCCTATATATATTCATGATATGAAAAAATGGGGCAACAGTAGTAATAAAGAAACTAAAATTGTATTAGTGTTTAGACTAAAAAAATAAACAATTGAGGTGATATTAATGTTAAGATTTCAATGTGATGAATGTGGCGGCTTAACGTATGTGGACAAAGAAGGAAGCGGAGAGGATGACAACGGAGAATTCGAGGATTATGTATGTGAGTGTGGGCATATAACCAGAGTATATTTTTAAGCGGTTTAAAACCGCTTTAAAATACAAAACAAAATGATTGACAATGTGGAAAATATATGTTATAATGCAAACAAATATGAAGGGTGGCCGATAAACAATGAATAAAGATAGAAGAAAAGAATTATTAGAAATTATGAAACAGTTAGAAAATTTAAAAGAAAAAGTTGAGAGAGTTAAAGATGTGGAGCAAGAAAGTTTTAATAATCTAAGTGATGGATTGCAACAAACTGTGCGTGGAAGTCAAATGGAAGAAGCAATATCTAACTTAGAATCAGCTATTGAGCTTATAGACGAAACTATATATCACATTGATGAGGCGTCTATGTAAGGAGGTATAAATTTATGGAAATGAGCACAACAGAAAAATTACCAGGTTTATATGGTAGTGAAATTAATCCCAGCAGAGTAATAGGATATTGTAAAAGACATGGAAAATATTTAACGGTACCTATGTTGAAACAACATAAATGTTTAGGGAAATCTTGCAATGCCCTAGATAAAAAAGAACATGATTATTGGGTTCAAAGAGAAGTATTAAAGGCGCGTAAAAAAAATAATGGAGGCGTATATTGATGTTAGCGTGGGATACAGATGGTCGTATTGACAAAGAAGTGCGAAAGATGATGCAGGAACGAAAGGCGAGAGAAGAAGCCGAAAGATTAGAAAGAGAACGACAGGATCGTATTGCAGCTGGTTATTCTGCCGATCCTCAGCCGCCCAAGAAGCTTCAATATGATTCACCGTATGCAATGGAAAATTCGACAGCAACATTTTTATACATTGTAACAATGATTGTCGGAACTTTATTCCAAGATAGAATTTTGGTATATGTTGCAGCAACGGTTATTTGGTGGAAATATATTACAAGACATAAGGAGAAATGATTATGAACGGTCGTTTAGAAAAAGAAATATTAGCTCAGAAGAACATGGAAGATAAGCTAAATGGGTTGCCTGAAATATTTAAAAATTATTATTTATATTTAAGAGCGGCAAAGAAAACATATAGTACTATCAAAGTTTATATGAATGGCATTATTAGATTTGCAAAATTTGTTGATGGAGATAAGCTAACAAACGAATTTTACAAAGACGTTAAGCCACAAACTATTGAAGAGTTTTTAATTAGTTTAGAAACTACAACAAAACAAGGGCAAGTTGCAAGAATGGGCACAGATGCACAATGTACTTATTGGAGTTATTTAAATGCATTTTTTGAATTTTTAGCAAAAAGGGATTATGCTGCTGAGAATGTGGTAACGAAAACAAGTCGCCCTAAAAATACCGATGAACATCAAGTTGTATATCTTGATAGAAGAGAAATTAAAAGATTGATGAATGCGGTTAATGACAACAAAGATAAAATCACACGTTTGAGAGACGCCGCAATTATTGAACTTGGAATTAAAACCGGATTAAGATGCTCGGCGTTAATGAATATTAATATAACTGATATTAACTTTGATGAGAATTATATACAGGTTGTAGAGAAAGGTTCGAAGACACGAAAAATTAGCATTGGTGAGAATACGGTTAATATGTTGAAAAAATGGATTGATATTAGACAACAAAATTTTTCAAATGCTAATACAAATGCGTTATTTGTGTCTCAGAAAAACAATCGCTTATCTTCTAATGCAGCCAATGAGATGTTGAAGAAGTATGCTAAGGCCGCCGGTATTACCAAAAAGGTTACGATGCACAAATTAAGAAGTTCTGCTGCAACAAATTTGGCTGCAGCGGGAGTAAGTATCCAGGCAATAGCTAATCAGTTAGGACATTCAAGCACGGTCGTTACTCAAAAATATATTAGTGTACTTTCAGAAGAAAAGAAGAAAACAGTAGATGTTTTGGATAATCTATTTTAAGGAGAAACAATAAAATAATAATGACAAAATTAAAAACAGTAAAGACAAAACGGGAGTAGAAGACTATGACAGCCACATTCATATAATAGTAACACTACAAAATAATTTGACAAATTTATTAACTATGTTTAAAATTATAGAAGGAAGGTAGAAGATCAAAAATAGGAGTGGATAAGATGTATACAACTGAACAAGAAATAGAAGATTTCATAAAAGCATATCAATCAAGTAGAATTATTATAGAGACATCAGTAAGAAGCGTATTAAAGAGAGTGCAAGTGTTTGAGAGAAAATTTAAAAAGCCGTTTTATGAATTTACAAAAGATGAGGCATTAGAAATGTTCTCAGGCACAGGCGCAGTGTCTATTGTTTCTCTTCAAAATCAAAATGTGATTTTAAAACACGCCTGTAATTGGAAAAAATACACAGATACAATAAATGTAACCAATATTTATGAAACAATTGGTAAAAATGATTTGAAAGGCTGTATTAACTCAGATAAGAAACAAAAGATGATTATTTCTAGAGAGCAATTATCTGATATACAATCAAACTTATTAAATTATACTGATCGTTGTATTCTGGAATTATTATTTAGAGGAGTTGGAGTTGAAGATTGGGCCAGCCAACTTACTTTTCTTGATATAAAACAAGTAAGTAAGAATGATATGTGTATTTATTTTAAAAATGGGAAGAAAGTTGAGATTGATGCACGATGTTATCATATGATATCTCGATCTGCAGAAGAGGATGAATTAGTTTCTTATAATGGGCTGCGCGTTAGTAAAGTAGTTCCGCAAGGGGTAATATACAAAGTGCGTTTTAATGCTATTACCGAGAATAGCAATGTTCATGATCAAGGTGCTAAGGAACGAAGATTTCGTTTTGTGCAAAGACGTTTAAAAATAATAAATGATTATTTAGGGTTAAGTTTGACTCCTACAAGCATTAGTACTTCAGGGTTATTACACGAGATTCAACTTGGCATAAAATTAAATGATTTACCGTTTAGGCAATATGTCATGACTGGGGAAGCAAAAGAGATTGCTGCGAAGTTCGGAATATATTCAGTTCACGCGCATGTAATCTTAATTGAGAAGTTTAGAGAGTTCTTCGAGTAAGAAGAACTACTCTTATAATAGATACAATACAAAATGATTTTTAGCATAGGGGAACAAATGTGCTAAAAAATATTGATTTCGGTAAGAATTGGTGTTAAAATATGATTGTGAATTTTGATAAAGGGGAGATTTTTGTGAAAGAACTAAAGAAAAAATGGCAAGATATAAACAGCAAAGCGGGAGTCGTAACAATAACACATGGATTATTTGGAAAGCAAAAAATCTCCGTGGACGAGATCTGTACTTTTTGGGACGATAGAATTGGAGTGAGAATAAAAGGGCAGGATATATATATACTTATCGAGGACGTAGTATCATATGAGGGCAATAGGAATAAGGTGATGGTGGGCTCTAATATGAAAAAAATTGAAATAAAATTTAGTTGTTGATAAAAAACTACTTGACAAATTCCTCTTTCTGTGATATAATAGGCTTACAAAAGAGAACAAAATGATTATAGAGAGGGGGATTTCAATGTATGAATACGGATAAAGAAATCTTCCAATGCAGTTGTTGTGGGAACATACATAAGGTTGATAGTAAATATAAACCAAAAGAGGATCAAATTTATGTGCCCTTGTGGTGTGAAAGATGTAAAGACCTAAAAATGCAGCTGTATTGTGGGGAAGATGAAAGTAATTTATATGAACTATATAATTTAAATGCAGATCCAAATTATTATTAAAACAAAACAAAATGATTGAAAAGGAGAATGATTATGGCGAACTTAATTTCTTTCGTGGGAAAGATTAGAAAAATTAAAGATGGTTACACTGAGCAGGTGTTCTCAGGCGGACTGATGAAGAGAAGATTAAGATTCCAAGCGATTTGTGGAAATTCTGTGCAGTGGCTTGAGGTGTCATCCCTTGTGTGGAAAGATGAAAAGAAAAATAAAGTTTACACTCTAAAATCTGTAGAAGGTGCAAAAGATGAAAAAATGACCGTAGAATGGGCAAACAGATTAGATGCAGATGTTATTGCATCAGTGCCCGGTTATAAACGTTGGGTTGTAGATACCGACACTTTTGCACATCGTAAAGAACTTGAAGAAGCAGGATTAGACGAAGAGTTAGAAAAGTCTAAGAAAAAAAGAAAAGAATTTATCCACGAATCAGATTTTATGGATTATCTTATTAAGGTTTTAGATAATGAAAAATCTAAGGATATGATTTTTAGAATTAATGGTACAGCAGAATATTCCTATGGTGCCAATAAAGATATGTTTTACAGAAGCTTCGTTCCACAGAAAGTGTTTAGAGTTACTGACGACACCGAACAGAGTTGTGCTGGTAGCATGAAACTTTATTTCACTGAAGGTGCCGTTGACGATACTGTGTCAGATGAAAGTGGAGATTATATCATTAATGCTTTTGCAGATTATTACGACCAGAATGCAAGAATGAATGCCTTTGTACCTCTTTCTGTAAAGATTGCAACAGACCATAAAATGGCCAATGGATTTAAAAAGAGATTTTCTAAAGCAGAAGATGAAGAAGTTAAGGAACTTGGTGTAACCGTGGATTTTATCAATGGAGCAAAGCAGGTTGATATCACAGAAGATATGTTAACTGATGAGCAGAGAGAATCTATCGAAGACGGAATGATTACATTCGAGGAACTCAAAGCTGAATTGGGTGGCACTGCATACGGTGACAGAGTTACAGAAATTCGTCTTACTGGTTTAATGAAGGGTTATGGTACCAGTGGTGTCCAGGATACTATGTATGGCGTGGATGATCTTAGAAAGAAACCAATTAAGGATGCACAGAAAGATGAAGTTGATGAATCTGTAGATATTTTTGGAGATTCAGATGAAGAAGATGATATCTAGTAACAAAACACAATGATTAATGAAAGGAAAGTGATATAATATGGCAAGAAAATTTGGAACCATTAATAAAATGAGTGAAAAATTTGAGGATTACTCCTACATCATCAACGGGGTAGGTGGTATCGGTAAAACCTCTCTGGTGTACCAGATTGGTAAAATTATTACAGGTAGCGACGAAGGAACTTTCATCATCACATGTGGTGGTGAAAACAAACCCAAACATATCCCTGGAGCATTTGGTGATGTAGCACCTGACTTTAAAACATTCTGTGCTATTGTTAAAGAACTCTGTGATAATAAGGCAGAGTATCCTGACACCAAATTTGTAGCAATTGATTCTTTAGACGAGTATGCAAGAATTTGTGAAAACTTCGTTGTTGCAGAATGGAATGCACAGTGTGATATCAACGAAAGAGCAAAAAGTATCGCACAGGCTTACAAAGGATTCCAGAAGGGTGAATCAAGAGCTTGTGACTTAATGATTCAGCAGGTAATTAAGCTTCAAAGTGCCGGATATTCAATTCTTGAAATCGGACACACAAAGACCAAACTCAAAGAAGATATTATTAGTAAAGTACAATTTGAGCAGCTTACTTGTAACTTAGACAATAAATACTACAACGCCTTAAAAGACAAAGTGAATTTAGTAGCTATGTGTTATTGGGAAAATGTTGTAGAAAACATTGAAGAAAAGAAAAATGCATTTACCAAGAAGATGGATAAAGTTGGAGAACTTGCTGACCGTAAGAGAGTAATGGTTTTTGCAGATGATGATAATGCTATTGATACTAAAACCCATTTTGAATACATTACTCATAAAATTGATTTGTCAGCAGAAGGATTCATCAAAGCGGTAGAAGATGCAATTGCAATGAAACTTGGGGCAACCGAAGACAAACCGAAGAAAACAACCAAAAAGAAAGCTCCCAAGGTAGAAGAGCCCGTGGAGGAAATTGAAGAAGTAGCAGAAGATGTTGGAGACGAAATTACTAACGACTTCGAAGAAGAAATTATCGGTGACATCTTTGATGACGAACTCGAAGAAGTAATTGCTCCCGTTGATAAAGGCACTCTCGCTGAAATCCGTGCCAACTTCAAAACTGCTAATGCCGATGCAAAGGCAGAAATTAAAACTATTCTCGGTAACTATGGTGGAAAATTAGCAAATGAAATGCGTCCCAGTGATGTAAATAAAATTAAAAAAATACTTGATATTTAACTAAGCTAAGGCGGTAGTGGAGAGATCCGCTACCGCCTATTTTTTCGTTAAGGAGAAGATTATGAAACAGAAGAAAATTACATCTACGATGCAGAAAGTAGCAGCAGATATTCTAATACAGTTTATGTTTACTCGTAATATGGACGAAGTTATTGAGGTATTTAATAGGGTAATGGAACAATACGATCTACACGACGACCCATTTACAGGTGTGCCTTGTACATTCGATGATTATTGTAAGAATACAATAGAGTACGAGAAACAAGTAATGATAGAACGATATGGTCATTGTGACGGATTGGAGTAAGGAGGAATTGAGATGACTCGTGCAAAATGCCAGTGTTGCAAAAAGCAGATCGATACCAAAGAAGCATTTAAAGTTGAAGTAAATGGTAAAAACAAATATTGGTGCAACGAAGAATGTTATAAAGTTACAGAGGCAGAAAAAGAAAGACAAGCAAAATTTAAAGCAGAATATGATGAAATATTTGAGACTACCAAGGAAATTTTCGGATATGAGTTTAATGGGCATAGTTTGTTACAAAGAGAACTTAAAGTCTGGGAAAAGCTGACTACTCGAAAAAAAATAATCTTATATTTGAAGGAAAATAAGACTTGGCTCAGTACGGTTATGAGTAAAGAATTTAACGGTGATTATAATCGTGTAAGGTATTTTAGTGCCGTAGTTTCTAGTAAGCTGCATGACTTTAAACCAAAGGTTGAAGAACAACCAAAACCAAGAGTAGTAGTCGAGGAAACAATCTATGAAGCACCTACCCAATCTCTTAATAGACGCAGAAGTTTGGCAGATTTGGAGGATGATATATAATGGATAAAACACAATTTATCAGTGGTGTATTAGATAAATACGACAAAAGATTGCTTGATGGAAGATTGACGGCGGAAGGTAATGTTTGCGGCTGCCTCTTACAAGATCTCACATATTATGATGACTGCTCTTTAGAACAGAAAGATTTCCTTACAAAGCATGGTCGTATGTTATTTACATTAGGAAAGAAAATAAGAGATAAAGGATTTTCGTCCTTCGATGAAATAACCTTGCTTTCAAATATAAATGAAAATACCAAAGAAAAAATAGAAGAAGAATTTGGTGGATGGCGACAAATCCAAAATGTAATGGATGCAGTACCGATTAAAAATTGGGAGGCATTTTTAGATACTTTAAATAAGAGCAATATCATACTCTCACTTGCTCGGAAGAATTTTAATGTGTTAGAAGAAATGACTCTTGATAATGGTAAAAAAATTGTACCATATGAACTATTTGATAAATTGACATCATCTGAGGTAATTGAATTCTATGAGGGAACTCTTGCTAGTCTGGAATCAAAGGTTAACAGTAATAAGATTGTCGATGAAGGCTATGTAGATTTCGACGAAGAATTTATAGATAGACTTGCCCGTAAGGAAGAGGTGGGTGTTTCTTTCGGTGACGCCGGACTCAATATTAAAGGAGAGGAAATTTCAACATTCCCATTTATGAGTGGAAACATTCTTGGACTTAAGCCTTCAACATTGAATTGTTGGGCAGCTCATTCTGGGGCTGGTAAGTCAACCTATATGATTACGGTACTTATGAGTCTCGTCTCTAAGGGTGAAAAGATTATTTTGGTTAGTAATGAGTCGAGTATCTCAGATGTACGTATTCAGTTTTTGATTTGGATACTTACAAGGTGTTTAGATTATTGGAAGATATCTAAGAAAAAATTAACCTCAGGCAATCTTAACGATGAAGAAAGAGAAATGATAAAAAAAGCAAGAGCGTGGTGGAAAGAAAAATATGCCAAATCCATTAAGATTGTTACACTTTCTGATGCCGATGCAAGGCTGACTTGCCAGATTATTAAAAAGCACATCTTAAGAGATGGGTGTACCACATTCCTTGTTGATACTTTTAAATTAACTACAGATGGTGGTTCAAGTGATTCCTTCTGGATGAGTCTGATTAAAGATACAAGAGACTTAACTTCGTTGGCTATGAAATATAATGTAATTGGTTTGATGACTGTTCAGCTTGCACTAAATTCTCTCAATAGATGTTGGATTGATGCAAGTTGCTTATCTCAAAGTCGTGCAATCAAAGAAACGCTTTCTAATCTGATTATGTTTCGTAAAGTAACCGATGCAGAATTAGATCCCAACTCTCCGTATTTTGTTCATCCGTTTAGGTCGAAACAGAAACCAGATGGAACTTGGTATGAAGAACCTTATATGCCAGACAGAAGCAAAGTATGGAGATGTTTCTTTATTGACAAGTCAAGAAGAGGAGCAGATAGTAATGATACTGGTATTGCTTATTTGGTTAGGTATGATGGAGACTTTTGTACATTTTACGAAACAGCCAAATGCAGACCTACACATAAGTTAATTAATACTGAAGGAAGATAATTTTTCCAAAAACCTCTTGACAAAACAAAATGATTGCGTTATAATACAACAAAAACAGAATGATTGGAGAAGAAACATATGAAAGCAAGAGTATATTATTCAGAACCTTGGTGGTATGGAGAGGTATATGCTGATTGGGCTT
>JAEIGA010000298.1_pt1 | contig 72045 bp, 64 predicted proteins | sample 9270691 | NCBI WGS metagenome assembly JAEIGA01 (sample SAMN17057246, study PRJNA624740) | gut metagenome | biome: biome; isolation source: fecal sample | host: Bos grunniens | place: China: Xizang | collected 2019 | reverse complement strand
CGTGCTGTTTTTTTGTTAGGTAATAACAGGTTGAAATTTGAATTTGTGACCTATATGTTTGAACCTCTACAATTTTTAGTGATATCCTGTGCTACGCACAGAGTGATATATTTCGCTATTGCGAAACGTGATATTTAAAACTAAAGTTTGAAGTGATATTATATCCGCCTCCAAAACTTGTGAAGCGAATATAACTGCGAAGCAATATCACTCGCCTTTGGCGAATATAACTGTGGCACCTTCCTTACGGAGGGTGCCACAACGGAGAGTTCGGACTGTTTTTTAGGGACTAGGGTCTAGGGAATGTCTGCTTGAAAATGAGTTGTTTTTGTATTATAATTTTCGTATAAATATGTTTTGGGGTTGAAAAAATGAAAAAATCTGTCAGCCGTGTGCTTATTGCCGTTTTTTCTTTACTTATTATTGTCAATTTTTCTTATATTCTACTTTCTTTTTTTGCAGAAAAAAAGGCAGAAAAAGGTTATCACATCGCCTTTTCAAACGGTGAGCTTTTTGTGGACAGCGAGGAATTGTATTTTGATGCAAACAAGCTTTTTGAAACCCAGTCACAATATTCATCTCTTCGAAGCAACCTGCATTATAACGCTCTTTCCACAAATCAGCAGAAAATTTACCGCGCCTACGAATTTGCCCTTGAAAACTCCTATACAAATATCCTTGTGGACAAAAAGCTGTCTGAAGATGTGGAGTCCCTTTTTGATACACTGATGTTTTTGGCTCTGGACTCCCCTCTGCTTGAACAAAATCTTCGTTACGGCTATGGGAACTGTACCTGTCTGATTCCCATAAAGATAGGTCCCTTTGAAATTGAGTCCTCCTTTGAGGGCTATTATATTACGGTATATAATTTCGAAAAATCGGTGTTTGATAAAAAGCTTGAGGCGATAGATAAGGCAAAGGAAATTGTAAACGCTTTGCCGGACGGTCTTTCGGATATTGATAAGGCAGAAAGGCTATATACCCACCTGAGAAAAAATACGGAATATCTTCTTTACGACAATACTGATGAGGATGAAATGAAGGTAAACAATTATCTTTACGATTCGCTTATTACAGGTGCAACCCACTGTGACGGCTTTGCCAACGGATATTCCTTACTTCTTCGACTTGCAGGAATAGAAATCATTGAAAAGCATTATTCACCCCAAGAAGACAGCGACAAAACAGGCCACACCTGGACCGCCTTTAAAATTGATTCAAACTGGTACAATGCAGATGCTACGGGAGATACACTCCCTGCTAAAGACAGTACCCTCGGCGGCGGTATTTATTTTGCCTTTTCTGATGAGCTTCTTCAATACAAAGAGGACTATGCAGATATTTCCCCCGAATGTATAAATTATTACATAACCATTGATAAACGCTTTGAAAATGTTTCCTATTTACAAATTTCTTCGGCTGTAAAAACAGCCTTTTCAAAGAGAAATCCCGACTGGTCCTTTATTATAATAGAGGGTACTGTTACCGAAGAAACCGGCGGAGAAATTGCCCAAAGGGTTGCTAATTATGTGAACAAATCTATAACCTGGCTTAACCTTACAAACCATAACGGAAACACAATACTCTTCTTCTGTGAAAAAGGATTTATATAATTTTTCTTTTTTGCGAAATACTAATTATGAACAAATTGTAAACAAATTATATATCGACCCAATTCGACAGGTTTTTCTTTTTCCTTTTGTTATAATTTACCTAAAAAAACAGATTACGACATTTTATTGTTAAAGGAAGGTAAAATTATGGAAAAATCTAAAACCTGCTGTATAATTATAAACGATTTTTGTAACTTCCGGTATTTAGAGCAGAGTGAAAGAAAAAAAAGAGAAAAAAAAGAGAAAATAATAAGCGAGCTGTGCAGACTTAAAGAGCTGGGTGTTACTCGATTTATTTCGGGATGTGAAGAGGGTCTTGACCTTTTCCTTGCTTCTTTGGTGCTAAACGATAATTCTCTAAGTCTTGAGTGTGTTTGTGCCTATGAAGAGCAGTCAAACTCCTATAGTGAAAAAGAAAGAGAAAAATTTTTTAATGTTCTTAAAGACTGTGAAAAGCTAAGCTTTATCAGTAGAAAACGAGAGTTTGGATGTAAAACAAAAAGAGACAAATATATGATAGAAAAAAGTGATTATATTCTCTGTTTCTGGGATAAAATTTCCCCTTATACAGGTGAACTTTTACAGTTTGCAGCACAGAACAACAAAATAATTTCTTATATTTAGTCCAAATTTAACCGTTGCGACCTTTTCGCAACGGTTTTGTCTTTATATATTATTATATATAATATAATAAATATATTGCAATTTCGGAAATATATGATATAATATTATGTGTATAATTGTGTAAATATTTTTTAAAAAGGCGTGATTTTATGAAAATTGAATCTCCCTCGGATATATGGGTGCTTGTTTGCGATGAAATAAAGAAGTCTGTCAGCGAAATTGCTTTTGATGTATGGCTTAAAGATCTTCATCCCATTGACCTTAAAAACGGAGAATTTACTTTAGGTATAAATTCTGATTACAAAAAGCAAATAGTTGAATCAAACTATATTGAAATGATTCACACTAACCTAAAACACATTATGGGCTTTGATGTTGCCGTAACAATTCTTGTTGAGGATGAAAGCGGACAGGTTGTATCCCCCGCTAAGCCAATAAGCGACGGTTCTTTTGAAAGTGACTATACCTTTGATAATTTTATAGTCGGCTCTACAAACCGTTTTGCCCATGCGGCAAGTATGGCTGTTGCGGACAACCCTCAGATTATATATAATCCATTGATTATATACGGAAGAAGCGGTGTAGGAAAAACCCATCTTCTTTTAGCTATTAAAAATCATATCAGAAAAAAATATCCTACTAAGAAAATTGAATACATACGCTGTGAAGATTTTACAAATCAGCTTATTTCTGCTATTCACGATGGTAGTTTAGGTCTTGGTTCTCTTGATAATTTCAGAAACCGTTTCAGAACAACAGACGTTCTTCTTATTGACGATATTCAGTTTATTGCCGGTAAGGACCAGACACAAGAGGAATTTTTCAACACCTTTAATACCCTTTATCAGAATAAAAAGCAGATTGTTATTACCTGCGACTGTCCTCCAAAGGATATAAAAAGATTGGATGACAGACTTCGTTCCCGTTTTGAAAGCGGTCTTATTGCAGATATAACTCCTCCTGATTTTGAAACTAAGGTAGGAATTATCAGAAATAAGGAACAACAGCTTGGTATAACAATTCCGGATAATGTGGTTTTCTACATTGCCGAGCATATTCAGGATAATACCCGTCAGCTTGAGGGTGTTGTAAAGAAAATACAGGCTCTTATTCTTATTGACCAGAAAACCCCCACCCTTTCCATTGTACAGGGCTTTATCAGAGAGGTTGTCAGTGATACAAAGCCTGAGCCTATTAAGATAGAACAGATTATTACCGAGGTTGCCAGAACCTATAATGTGAGCGAGGGTGACATTCTTTCATCCCGCAGAAGTGCTGAGCTCGTAAAAGCAAGACACGTTGCAATGTATATTGCAAGAGAAACTACCGAGCTTCCTTATCAGTCAATCGGTGAAACCTTTGGAAGAAATCACACAACAGTTCTTTATACCGAGAAAAAGGTAAAAGAAATGATGAAGGAAAATCCTTACGAAAAAAACATTATTGAGGATATTATAAAGAATCTTAAATCCGATTAAGTTATGAACAAAATTAACAGTTATAAACAATTAATAATTAAATGCTGTGTTGATAACAAAAATAATAAACTACTTATGAACAAATTATTATTTTAGGTATCAACTGTCACTTTTCTTTGATATAAAGACTTCAGAATAGTTTTTAACAATATTGACACTATTATGATGACTGTTATTTATTTAATATTATTTTAAGCGAAAAATTTAATTTTTTTCAAATTCACAAAGAGGTGCCGTTTTTATGAATTTTACAGTTGATAGAAATTTAATGCTTGATGTTGTGTCCCGTCTGTCCCGAATTGTTTCAAATAAAACAAGCTATCCCGTTCTTGAGGGTATTCTTATTTCTGCTGAACAGGGAAAGGTAACCCTTATTGCATATAACCTTGAAATGAGTATGAAAAAGGAAATATATGCAAGAACAGAAGAGGACGGAGATATTGTTATATCAGCAAGAATATTAGGTGATATTTTTAAAAGACTTAACGGTCCGACTGTGCAGATAAGTGCTGACGATAAAATGATTTGTCACATAACAAGCGGAAGTGCTGTTTTCGACATTCCCGGTATGGCAGCCATTGACTATCCCGAAATTCCTAATTTCTTTGACGGACAAATCGTTTCATTAAAAGCACAAACTCTTATTGAAATGACTGAGGGTACCTCCTTTGCCGTTGCTCCCGTTGAGGGAACAAGACCTGTACTTATGGGTATAAATATTTCCTGTCAGGACTCTGTTTTACAGTTTGTTGCTATTGACGGTTACCGCCTTGCTATAAGAAAGGTAAAAATTGATGATATAGGTGATTTTAACTTTATCATTGGCGGTAATTTACTTAACGAAGTCGTTCGTCTTATTGCTGACAAGGAAGAAATTATTCCTATCAATGTAGGAAGTAAAATGATTTCCTTTGAAATTGACGGCTATAAAATTATATGCCGACTTATTGAGGGTGAATTTGTAAATTATCAGAGAACTATCCCTGCTGCACACAAGCAGAAAATAGTTGTTATGGTAAGAGATTTACTTGGTATTCTTGATAGAATGTCACTTCTTATAAGTGATTCATTCTCAACTCCGGTAAGATGTATAATTAATGAAGAAAGCATTAATTTTTCCTGTTCCACCTCTGCAGGAAAGGTAACAGAGCTTTATGAGGTTGACCTTGAGGGTGACCCCTTTGAAATAGGTCTTTCTTCCCGTTATCTTATAGAAGCTTTAAAAGCTGTGGACGATGATATGGTACAGATAAAGTTTGACTCTTCTAAACAGGGTGTTGTTATTGAGCCTTTACAGAGTGACGATTATATGTATATGATAATGCCAATGAGGTTGAAATAATGTTAATTAAAGAAATAACCATAAATGAAGAATTTATAAGACTTGATTCTCTAATGAAGCTTTCTGACCTTGTTGCCACCGGCGGACACGCTAAAATTCTTATTCAAGACGGCGGGGTAAAGGTAAACGGTGAAATCTGCACTATGAGAGGCAAAAAAATGAGAAACGGCGATTATCTTGAATTTGAAAATGTAAAGGTAGTTGTTAAAAATGCTGATTAAATCTGTCAGCGGAATAAATTTTAGAAATCTTTCTCCTTTTAATATTGAAACCGACAGTAAAATGAATGTTATATGCGGGGAAAATGCTCAGGGAAAAACAAATATAATAGAAGCTATATGGATGTTTACAGGTGCTAAAAGCATTAGAACAAATAAGGATAATGAACTTGTAAACTTTAATGAAAAAGAAAGTAAATTAAATATTTCTTTTATAGGAAAAAATATTGAAAATGAAGCTTCAATTATAATTGGACAAAGAAGAAAAGCAATATTTAATGAAAAAAAGTTAAGTTCCGCTTCACTTCTTGCGGGAAATTTCTGTGCTGTTATATTTTCACCCGATGATTTATTTCTTATTTCAGGCTCACCGGAAAAAAGAAGAAGATTTTTAGATATTGCTATTTCTCAGATATATCCAAAATATCTTGAAACACTTAAAAGATATTCACGTGCTTTAGCTCAGAGAAACTATATTCTTAAAAAACTAAAAGAAAACGAGGGTAATATAGAACTTCTTTATCCTTTTGAAGAAGAACTGAGTAATACTGGAAGTACCTTAATTAAGTACAGAATAAGATATTTACAGTTAGCCGAGAATTTCATAAAGGATATATATACAGGTATATCAAATTATAAAGAGGATTTTGAGGTTTTGTATCAGCCTGTAGCAAATCCTGATGAGCTTTATGAAAAACTTGTAAGAAACAGAAATGAAGATATAATTTCAGGCTTTACTACAATAGGTCCACATAGAGATGATATTGATTTTATAATAAATGGTCTTTCTGTAAAGTCTTTTGGTTCACAGGGACAAAAAAGAAGTGTGGCTTTAGCTTTGAAATTAAGTGAAGCAGAGGTTTTATATAAAACAACGGGAGAATATCCTATAGCACTTCTTGATGATGTAATGAGTGAGCTTGACCCAACAAGACAAAGTTTTATTTTAAATCACATAAAAAAACTACAGGTTTTTATAACCTGCTGTGACCCTGCTAATATTAAAAATCTTAATGAAGGAAAGGTTTTTAAGGTAGAAAAAGGATGTATATACACTTAGGACAGGATACTGTTGTAAAAAAGGAAGATATAATAGGAATTTTCGACCTCGATAATGCAACGGTATCAAAAAGAACAAGAGATTATCTTACAAAAGCTGAGAAAAAAGGAAGAGTTATAAATGTTAGTTATGAGCTTCCAAAATCCTTTATTGTTTGCAAAAGTAAGAATAATGAACAAATAATTTATATTTCACAGTTATCCTCGGCAACGCTTTTAAAACGAAGTGAGTCGGGTATAGAAATCAGTTAAGAGAGGAAAAAAGTATGAGCGAAGAAATTAAAGTACCTGCAGGTGTCGGAGAATACGACGAAAATTCAATACAGGTATTAGAAGGACTTGAAGCAGTACGTAAAAGACCGGGTATGTATATCGGTTCAACAGGAGAGCGTGGATTACACCATCTTGTGTATGAAATTGTTGATAACTCTATTGACGAAGCTCTTGCAGGATTTTGTGATAAAATCACAGTAACCCTCCTTGATGACGGTATTGTAAAGGTAGAGGATAACGGAAGAGGTATTCCTGTGGGTATTAATGCTCAAAAGGGTATACCTACTGTTACTGTTGTATTTACAATTCTTCACGCCGGTGGTAAATTCGGCGGAAACGGATACAAGGTATCAGGCGGTTTGCATGGTGTTGGTGCTTCTGTTGTTAATGCCCTCTCCAGTTGGCTTGAGGTTGAGGTAAAGGACGGCAAAAATATTCATAAACAACGTTATGAAAAGGGTAATATAGTAACCGATCTTGAAATTATCGGAACTACCGATAAAACAGGTACTACTGTTACCTTTAAACCCGACCCATCTATATTTACCGATACTATTACTTATGATTATGATACCCTTAAAAACAGACTTCGTGAGCAATCTTTCCTTAATGCAGGAATAAGGGTTGAACTTGTTGATAAAAGAACCGACGTTTTTGAGCCAAAAACAGATGAATTCTACTATGAAGGCGGTATTAAGTCTTACGTAGAGTATCTTCTTGAGGGTATGAAAAAGGAAAGCCTTAATAACGAAGTTATTTACCTTAATACCGAAAAGGACGACCAGACGGCAGAAATTGCTCTTATCTGGTCTACAGCATACGACAGTAAGGTTATGTCCTTTGCAAATACACTTCATACCATTGACGGCGGTACGCACGAACAAGGTTTCAGACAGGCTCTTACTAATACTGTTAATAAATATGCATTTGATTTTAAGCATCTTAAAGATGGTAATCCAAGACTTAAGGCAGAAGATATTATTGAAGGCGTTGTTGCCGTTGTATCCGTAAAGCTTAGTGATGCTCAGTTTGAAAGCCAGACAAAAGCAAAGCTTGGTAACACTTCTATTGGTAAGGTTGTAAGAGACCTTGTTAATGATAAGCTTTATCAGTTCCTTGAGGAACATCCACAAGAAGCAAAGATTATTATTGAAAAATCAATAGCTTCTTCAAATGCAAGAGAGGCTGCTCAAAAAGCAAGAGAAGCCAGCAGAAATAAATCGGGTATAGGAAATAAATCAAGAATGCCCGAAAAATTAACCGACTGTATTTCTGATGATGCTTCTAAAACCGAAATCTTTATCGTCGAGGGAGATTCTGCAGGTGGTTCTGCGGTTGAGGGAAGAAACTCAACATATCAGGCAATTCTTCCGCTTTGGGGTAAAATGCTCAATGTTGAAAAAGCAAGAGATGATAAGGTTTACGGTAACGATAAATTAACCCCTGTTATTGTGGCTCTTGGTACAGGAATAGGAGAAAACTTTGATATTGAAAAGCTTCGTTATGATAAAATAGTAATTATGGCCGATGCCGACGTTGACGGAAGCCATATCAGAACTCTGCTTTTAACATTCTTCTTCAGATATATGCCACAGCTTATTGAAACAGGACATATTTATCTTGCTCAGCCACCTCTTTTCAGAGTAAGTAAGGGCAAACAACATTTTGATGCTTTTACTGATGAAGAAAAGGCAGAGTATATTGAAAAGCTTGGCGGTACTGCTGATGTTCAGCGTTATAAAGGTCTTGGTGAAATGGACCCGGATCAGCTTTGGGAAACCACTCTTGACCCTGAAAAAAGAACCTTCCTCAGAGTTACTATGGAGGATGCCGAAATTGCTGATGCCACCTTTACAATGCTTATGGGTGACGAAGTAGAGCCAAGAAAACAGTTTATTGAAGAAAATGCGGTATTTGCTACCGACCTTGATATTTAAAGAAAGGGGAGAGAAATTATATGGCTAAACAAGAAAAGGTCTATTGGCCCAGTAGTGAAGAAACAAATATTGTGCCTGTAGAAATTGTTGATGAAATTAAGGGCAGTATGCTCCAGTACGGTATGTCCGTACTTGTAGGCCGTGCTCTTCCCGATGTAAGAGACGGACTAAAACCTGTTCACAGAAGAATTTTATATACAATGTATGAAAACGGTCTTACCCCCGAAAAAGCATACAGAAAGTGTGCCGATACTGTTGGTGCTGTGCTTGGTAGATACCATCCACACGGCGACTCCTCTGTTTATGATGCAATGGTAAGAATGGCTCAGGACTTCTCTCTTCGTTATCCTCTTATTGACGGACACGGAAACTTCGGTAATATAGACGGCTATCCTGCCGCTGCTTATCGTTATACTGAGTCTAAAATGAATCGTCTTTCTCTGCACATGCTTGATGATATTGAGAAAGATACAGTTGATTTTACACCTAACTATGATGATAGACTTAAAGAGCCTACAGTTTTACCTGTTAGATTTCCACAGCTTCTTGTAAATGGCTCTTCCGGTATTGCTTTCGGTATGGCTACCGAAATTCCTCCTCATAACCTTGCAGAAGTTATTGATGGTATGTGTTGTCTTATTGATAATCCCGACGCAGACCTTAGTGAACTTTGTGAGCATATAAAGGGACCCGACTTCCCTACCGGCGGTATTATAATGGGCAGAAGCGGTATAAGAGCTGCTTATGCTACAGGTAAGGGTAAAATTATCGTTCGCGGTAAGACAGAGATAGAAGAACTGTCAAACGGTAAATTCAGAATTGTTATTACTGAAATTCCTTATAAGGTAAGAAAGAAAGACCTTGTTAAAAAGATTTACGACCTTGCAACTGAAAAGAGGATAGAGGGTATCGATGATGTTGTTGACTATTCTTCAAAGCGTGACGGCGGTATCAGAATCGTTGTTGATGTAAAGAAGGATGCTAATCCTCAGGTTGTTCTTAATAAGCTTTTCTCTTATACAGAGCTTCAGACTACCTTTGGTGCAAACCTTATTGCTATTGTAAACGGTAAACCTCAGATATTAACACTTAAGGAAATGCTTCAAAACAGTATTGACTTCCAGTGTGAAATCGTTGAGCGTAAGACCCGTTTTGAAATGAAAAAGGCGGCTGAAAGAGCCCATATCTTAGAGGGACTTAAAACTGCCCTTGACTATATCGACGAGGTTATTTCTATTATCAGAAACAGTGCCGATGTTGCTACTGCAAAGGAAAATCTTAGTCAGCGTTTCGGACTTGATGATATTCAGACCACCGCTATTGTTCAAATGCAGCTTGGAAAACTTGCTAACCTCGAAAAACAAAAGATTCTTGACGAACTTGCTGAAAAGCTTGAATTTATTAAGGAATGTCAGGCTATACTTGATAGCAAGGAAAGAATTCTCGATATTGTAAAGACTGAATCATTAAATCTTCGCGATAAATACAGTGATGAAAGAAGAACCGAAATTTCTGCTGTTTCAGGTGAGGTTGATATTGAAGACCTTATTCCCGAAGAAGAATGTGTTATTACTAAAACCGTTAATGGCTATATTAAGCGTATGGCTATTGATACCTATGCAGTTCAGCATAAGGGCGGCAGAGGTAAAATGGGTATGAAGACAAGAGAAGACGATATGATTGAAAATATGATGACCTGTTCTTCTCATGATTTTATTATGCTCTTTACCAACTTTGGCAGAGTTTATAAGCTTAAGGCTTATGAAATACCCGAGGCTACCAGCACTAACTCAAAGGGTATGAATGTCGTTAATCTTCTTGCTTTGCAAAGCGGTGAAAAGCTTTCAATGGTGCTTTCCTGTGCTGAGGCTGATGACGATAGCTTCATCTGTATGGTAACAAAGAAAGGTACTATTAAGAGAACTAAAATTACGGAATTCCGTAATATACGTAAAACAGGTATTATTGCTCTTGAACTTAATGAGGGTGATGAACTATCCTTTGTAAGCCTTACCGACGGCAAAAAGGATATTTACGTTGCAACAAAGAAAGGTCGCGGTATTCGTTTCGAAGAAACTCAGGTTCGCCCAATGGGCAGAACGGCCTGCGGTGTAAGGGCAATTAAACTGTCAGCAGACGACGAAGTAGTTGCAATGGATATTTGTGACGATAACAGCACACTTCTTACCGTAACCGAAACGGGCTTTGGAAGAAAGTCCCCTATTTCCGATTATAGAGTTCAGAGCCGTGGCGGTAAGGGTACCACAAACTATAGAACCGAGAAATACGGTGATGTAGCAAATGTTCTTTGTGTAAATGATGACGAAGATGTTATTATGATTTCTTCTGACGGTATTATTATAAGAATCCCTGTGTGTGAAATCAGTACCTTTGCAAGACCGTCTAAGGGTGTTCGCGTTATGCGTGTTGAGGGAGAAAGTAAGGTTCTGTCGGTTGCAACGGCAACTCATGACGAAGAAGAGGTTAACGCTCTTCCCGAAGCTCCCGATGCAGATGCGGCAGATGTAGGAGATAGTGATATTGCGGTGGATAACGAAACAGAAAACGAGGAATAATTAATGTTTTACCCAACCGAATATTATGGCGAAGAATATATAAAAAAACTGAAAATTAAGGAAGAAAAGAAAAAAATAAGGAAAAGCGCCAATCTTTTAGGTGTAGCCTTCTTTATAATGACTGCATTTATGATACTGTGGAGCTTTCCTCTTGGAATACTGTCGGGTATCGGTGTTATTAACCCCCATACCCTGTCAGATTTCCTTAATGACGATACCTTAATGCAGGGTGTTCAGATTATAATTTCTTCCATTGCTTTTATATTGTCCTATACAATATATGTAAAGCTTGAAAAAGAAAGATTAAGCGATATATCTTCTTTTAAAAAGGCAGACCGCCCCGATTTAATAATTCCCTATGTGTTTTTAGGTATCGGTGTCAGTGGACTTTCGAATTTTCTCACAAGTATGGCGGGTTCGATTTTTCAGTCAATGGGAATTGAATACGATGTTAAAACCCTTGATAACCCAACCAATACTGTTGGAATGATACTTGCTTTTATTGCTGTTGCCATAACACCGGCACTTGTTGAGGAATTTGCACTTCGCGGCGCTGTAATGGGAGTTTTCAGAAAATACGGTGACGGCTTTGCAATTCTTGTGTCCTCTTTTATTTTCGGACTTATGCACGGCAACTTTATACAAATCCCCTTTGCTTTTATAATGGGACTTGCATTTGCGGTTGCGGTTATTAAGACAGGCACAATCTGGACGGCGATTATAATACACTTTATAAATAACTTCTTAAGCTTGTTTATGGATTATTTAACCGATGGTATGACAACTACCGCAAATAGTGTGCTTAATATAATGTATCTTATTTTGTTCTTTATGTGCGGATTTGTGGGAATATATCTGTTGCATAGAAAGAATGAACTTGATTTTACCTTTGAAAACAAAGGACTGTTGACCGTTCCCGAAAAGTTAAAGGTTTTCTTTACTTCCCCAATGATTATCATTGTTATAATAGTTGTTGTAATTGAGGCAACCTTTATTTATGTATAATGTTTCACGTGAAACAAATAATTAAAAAACCCGTATGTTTCACGTGAAACATACGGGTTTTTTAGGGACAAAGGAATAGAAAGGAACATATATGAACAAACAATTTATGAAACTTGCAATCGACGAGGCTCGACTTGCTGCAAAAATGGGTGAAATTCCTGTAGGTGCGGTTATTGTCAAGGAAGGCAAGGTTATTGCAAAAGGACATAATACAAGAGAAACCGAACAGTCGGCTCTCGGCCACGCTGAAATAAACGCGATTAAAGAGGCTTGTCGTTGTCTTGGCTCTTGGCGGCTTGATGACTGTGAAATTTATATTACTATGGAGCCTTGTCCTATGTGCGCAGGGGCGATTATTAATGCAAGAATAAAAACTGTTGTATTCGGCTCTTATGATTTGAAAATGGGCTCTTTTGATTCGGTGGTCAACCTTGCCACTCTTAATTATGATTTCAAACCCGAAATATACGGTGGTATCTGTGAGGAAGAATGTACCGCTATTGTTAAAAACTTTTTTAAGGAACTGAGAAAATGAAGTTTGATTTTGAATACGGCGTTTGTGATTTTTCTGCTGTTGAAGATAAACTAATTAACTGCAGAAATAAAGAAAAACTGCCAAATAACGCGAAAAGTATTATATTATTTGCCTTTCCTTATAAGATAAATGATGAAAAACCAAAAAATATCAGTCGCTATGCCGCTGTGGCTGATTATCATATAATCGTTATGGAATATTTAAATAGCATAATTGACGACCTTAAAAAAGAATATCCCAATAATAAATTTGTTGGTTTTACCGATAATTCACCTATACCGGAGGTGTTTGCTGCCGTAAATGCAGGTCTTGGTGTACGGGGTAAAAACGGACTTCTTATAAATGATAAATACGGTAGCTTTGTATTTATAGGCGAAATTGTAACCGATTTGTATATCAAAAGCACAGGACAATATAATGAATGTCTTAATTGTGGGCTTTGTAAGGAAAAATGTCCTGTTGCACTTTGTAAGGAAAAATGTTTGTCTGCCGTTACTCAGAAGAAAAAACTGCTTAGTGAAAGCGAACAAGAGCTTATAAGAAATAATGGCAGTGTTTGGGGCTGTGATATTTGTTCAGAAGTTTGCCCTATGAATAAGAATAAAGCAAAGAGCAATATAAAAGAGTTTATAGAATGCTATAGAAACGAATATGTTGTAGGTGAAGATTCCGTAAACCGCCCGTATAATTGGCGTGGCGAGGCGGTTATAACAAGAAACCACAATATATTGTGTGGTAAATTGTAATAACCACAACATAATACTAACTTTCCTAAACGGGCGGATAATTTATCCGCCCCTACGGATGTTTAATATATTTATGTTTGTGCATACCTGAACGGCAGGAGCAAGCCCCTGCCCTACGAATGTTCAATATATATTTACGGCTACAGTGTAGGGGAGGATAATTTATCCTCCCGCAAATCAAACAGGCGGATAATTTATCCGCCCCTACTGCTCCCAAATTCCAAAACAAACAACAAACCCACCATACAAAAGCACCGAAAACACCGATACGGCTAAAATATAAATTAATGTGCTTGAAATAAAGGAAAAAAGCGAACAGAACAGCATGGTTATTCCTGCGGCTGAAAGAATTGGCAGTAAAACTGTTGTAAACAACTTTGGTTTTATTTCTGTTATGCTTAATACCTTTCCTACATTCATAAAGCTTGTGAAAATGTTACTTGCAAACATAATCACAATAAAACCGTCTATGCTGTAGCGAGGTACAAAAACAAGTATAAGTAAAACCCTCAGTGCCGAGTCGATAACCGATGTGCGAAAGGTAAAAAGCTGTTTGTCCAGGCCTTTTAAAATGCCGTCACTTATGCTGTCAAGATACATCAGCGGTACAAGGGGGGCTAAGATGTGAATAAGATAACCCGAATCGGAGTCGCTGTATATAAAGACTCCGATTTTTTCACCGCAAAAAAAGAATATACAGGCGAATATAACCCCCATAAGCCAGGTGGTTTTCAGAGTTTTTGATACACTCCCCCGTATTATTTGCGGTTTGTTTCTTACAAGAGCTTCACTCATTTCGGGTATAAGTAGTGACGAGAAGGCGTTTAAAAGTGAGGACGGAAAGAAAAGAACGGGTAAAGCCATTCCTTTTAAAGCGCCGAAAATAGAAAGAGCTGCTGAATAATCCCCTCCCGCTTTGGTAAGCGACTTTGGAACTACTATGTTTTCTGCCGTTCTGAGCAGTGATACGGCATATCGGCTAAAGGTAATGGGAACTGCAATGCGAAGAAGCTGAGCGTATCGGCGAAAGCTGTTGTCGGCGTTTTCGCTGATAACCCTTTTTATATCCATTGTATACATTATATATATGTAACAACAGGAAACTATTTCCGCAAGGGTATCCCCTGCCATCACTCCTGCAACGGCACCGGCTACCCCAAAAACAGAAAGCTTTTTTATAAAAATAATGCAGAATACAATTCTTACTATTTGTTCAATAAGTACAGCGGTGGAGTTTGCCCATACCTTTCGTCTTGAGGCAAAATATCCCTTTACTACTGAGGAAACCGCCATAAATGGTAGCGAAAAAGCAAAAACACATATCGACATTGCTGCTCGGCTGTCGGATAGTAGCTTTGAAGAAATAAAATCCGCACCGAATATAAGAAATATAAAGGTAAAAATAGCAACCGATAAAGCTATAATGGTTGCTTTTCTTATTATAAGTATAATCCCCTTTTTGTTGCCAATAGCCTGTTCGTCGGCACAAAGGCGGGTGACGGCTATGGTTATTCCCGAAGAGGCAAAGGTAGAAGCCAGGGTGTAAAGGGAAAAAACAATGTGATAAAGCCCTATTCCCTCACTTCCTATGCTTCCCGCTAACCATACCTTAAATATAATACCTAAAAAACGAAGTATAGTTCCTGTTACGGTGAGAATAACCGCATTTTTTATAAACAAAGTCTTTTTCATATAATTTCCGCCCTTTCGGATAAATATATGAAAAATTTTTATTCAACATTCACGCGGGCGGATAATTTATCCTCCCGCAAAAAGAAAAAGCACCCGAAACGAGTGCTTGACATTTGTGAAAGATTTGGTATAATATAAGTGAAATAAGGTAAATCGTATAGACGGTTTGCCCTCAGAAGAATGATTAAAGAATAATCGCTCGTTTTCTCAGGACGGGGCGATTATTTCTTTTTTATGACCGTTATTACAAGAGTTATAACCGAAATTATAACTATACTAAACTGAAATAAATCCTGATTAGTTATGTACATAGGGCATCACCCCCGTTTCCGAGGGCAAGATTTAAACCGCCTACCGTTGTAGACCTACCTTATTCCAAAAATATTATAGCGGTTATTTAAACAAATTTCAACAAGAAAATTATATGGCATTGTTTGTGGGATAAAGGCTTTCGGCAGGAGCAAGCCCCTGCCCTACGGATGTACAATGAAAACTTACGGCTACAGCGTAGGGGAGGATAGTTTATCCTCCCGCAAACCAAACGGGCGGATAATTTATCCGCCCCTACGAATGTTCAATATATATTACGGCTGTTGTGTAGGGCGGTGCCTTGGTGCCGCCGCGAACGGCGTTATTATAAAAAAATAACACTGTGTTATAATCCCCTCATCCGTCAGCCTAACGGCTGCCACCTTCACGCTTACCGCGGCCCGTCCCCTCTGTCCTTCGGACATCTCCCCATACTTATGGGGAGTCACCCATGGTGAAGGCAAATAAAGGCTCCCTCTGACGAGGGAGCCTTAAAAGGTCTAACATCTAACGTCTAATGTCTGACGTTTGATACTTATAGACAAAATAATTAAAAAATTAAGAAAAATTTTGATTGACATTTGAAATCGCTTGTGTTACAATCATTGTGTAAAAATATCTACAAGGAGAGTTGTATGATGAAAAAATTACTAAGCATTTTACTCGCTCTGTGTATGATTTTTTCTATGTTCATTTTCCCTGCTAACGCTGTGGAAACCGTAGACAATACATACGAGCATTACTGGAGCTTTGACTTCAGTAAAGAAAATATTTACACGGATTATGCTAATCCTGTAAATCCTGACGGAACTTCCTACGATTTTGCTGCAAAAAGTAATAACGTTGCAGAAATCGGTTATGGAAATTTAAACGGTAAGGATGCTCTTTATGTGCGTACCAACACCAACAACAATGGTATGTTTGTTCCTCTTCAGGCTGACGGAACTCCTGTTGTTCTTGAAGCAGGCAAACAATATGTTGTTAAGTGGGATTTCTCTGTTACCCGCGGTGCAGGTGCATGGTGCCGTCCTCATATCGAGCCTTATACAAGACTTGATGGTGCGATAACTAATGCTAGTGACGGTGTCCGTTATAACGCTTATTATACCGATGATGGTGGCAAGAAAGTGTTGCTTCAATATGCAACAGGTACTATGAACGGCTATGCCGGTCTTTACGCCGGTCCTCAGCTCGCTTATTGGAACGCAGGCTTTAATATGGTAGCTAACGCAAGTGATGATGTTACTTTACAGGCTTATGATAAAGCAACATCAGGTAGCGTTAACACCTTTACTGCCCGTACCGATACACAGTATAATAATGGTACCTCTGCAACAGGCTGTGCTTATAGCTATACCCAGACTCTGACTATGCAGAGCGATGACGTTCTTGCTAATACATATAATGTATCTAAGAATGCTGACGGAAGCTATACCTTTAACGGCGTAAACTATAATAACCTTCTTGCTTTATCTCTCCCCGGCGGTTACGGTTTCTACTATTATCCCGGTAAGGATGAAAAGGCAACTTCAAATCTTCAGGATGCTGAGGGTAACTGGTATCACAACGCTTACGGTGAATACTATATTACCGGTCTTACTGTTTACGAAGTTGGCGTAGGTTCTGTTGTTTTAGACGATGGCAACGGCAATGTTACAACTCATAAGGGTACTCCCGGTGAAACTGTAGCTCTTTCTGTTCCTACCGCTCCTGCCGGTAAATACTTTGCAGGTTGGTACACCGATAAAGCTTTAACCAAGCTTCACACCTCTGCTACTGTTACTATTGCTGAGGGCGCACCCACAAAGCTTTATGCAGGCTATAAGACTTACTTAACCTCTACAACAAACGACTGGAGTACTAAGGCTTTAGCTCAGACTGCTATAAACAATAACGGCACCCTTGAGGTTCCTTTTGTTAGCGGCGATACCTATTACGCACAAACAAACGGTGGCGGTTGGGCTGCTGTAGATGCAACCGATAGTGGTATTAAAAACTATCCTAAGGCTGTTGATGGTAAACCTGCAGGTACAATAACAGTAGGTAATACCACCCTTAACGGCAGATCACTCTCCCCATTTGTACTACAAAAACTTAATGATTCGGGCGCAACTGTAAATACTACTAACACCAAATCATTTGGCGATGGAACTTACGCAACATCCGGTTGGGGCGAGACCTCTTTTGTAACCGTTTACCGCGAGGACGGTACTCCTTTTGTTGCAAAACCAAATACAACATACAACATTACTCTTACCTATAAGGTAGAACACTTCGCTGACGGATGGCAAGATGTCGGAGTAACAACCGGTTCTTTCGCAGTCGCAAGTATTGGCTATAGCAAGGCTAACGCTGCTAATTGGGCTACCACTACAAACAACAAAGAGCTTGTTAATAAGGGTTCTTATATTTACTACCACAATGCAACCGATGACTTTGTAACCGAAACCTTTAGCGTAGCAAGTGGCGCGGCAGACTTTGTTCCTGTTGTAGGTGTGACCTTGCGTGGTTTTGGTGTTATCGGTAAAAAGACCGATCAGGTTGATGGTAACGGCTTCCCGATTTATCAGGTTATTGATGCTCCTGCAATCACCATTAAGGAAATTAAGGTAGAAGAAGTAGCAGCAGTTACCTTTAATTATGTAGGCGGTTCAACCTCAAAGGTTGGTGTTTCTAAGGGTCAGAAGATTGAATATCCCGAACTTACAACTCCAAAACTAGATGGCTGTGTAACTAATGAATATGACGCTGTTTGGTCCCTTTCTGCTAATGAATATATTCCTGTTCCCGAGGTTTCCGATGGTACAGCGCTTAATGTTTATGAGCTTAGAAGAACCAACAAAATGAGCTTTGAGTCTTATAATCAGTCCTATGACTATGTTAACAATAAATGGCTCACTAATGCTATGGTAACCGACGAAATTGCTTATGAAGGCAATAAGTCAATGAAGTATGAAAATACTAACCTTAATGTGTTAACTGCAGCGCCTTCTGATTGGACTACAAACTATGCCGCATATTATTCTTATGATGCAGAAACCGATACCTTCTCAAAACTTACTTCTGCTCCCACTTTTGAAGCAAATAAATATTATAAAACTCGTATCTCCAGCGAAGTAGAGCAGGGTATGTTTATGGTAAAGGGTCTTGGTGCATACGGCAAATATACCTACAATTACAAGATTACATTTAAATATTATGTACCTGAGGATATGGCTTATAATGTAAACATTACCACCAAGCAGATTTCCACAGGTAATATCTGGGGTGGCGGTCTGAAGGACCTTGCCGGTACCTTTGTTATTGATAAAAAGGCAACAGGCGGCTGGAAGACGGGTGTGCTTTCTGTTAGTGCAACCGACCTTGCCGCAAACACATACGGCGGTCAGGCAATTGCTTTCATTGCAAAAACACCTAATGTTACTTATGCAAATGCAAGAGACTGTGTTGTATACTTTGATGATATAGTTTGTGAAGAAAACGTATCTAAGGTTACCTATCACTATAATAATGGTGCTAATGATAAGGTTGTAAGCACTACTGCAGGTGCTGCATATACTATCGATGCTGCTGCACCTACAGCTCCCGAAGGTATGGTATTTGATGGCTGGTATACAAGCGAAGACTTTGCTGCTGATACCCTTGTTGGCTCTTCTATCACTATGCCCACAACCGGCGTTCTCAGTGTTGACCTTTACGCTAAGTTTGTAGAACCCGCTAAGGTTATCTATCATCATAATGACGGTGTAACCGAGGATAAGGTTGTTACCGACGGTATCGTTGTAGGTACCAATAACATTGCTTATGTTCCCGCAACTGCTCCTGCAGGTAAGTACTTTATGGGTTGGTATACCAATGAAGCACTCACTGTTTCTGCAGGAACAACCTTTACCGTTCCTAACACTGATACTCCTGAAGCTCACCTCTATGCAAAATGGGGCAATTATGCTGATTATACCGAGGGTAAAACCTATACCTTAAGTGTCGCTGCAAAGAAGGGCTTTGCTGTTATGAACGGCGAAACCTATTTACAGGACTACAACTTTAAAGAAGGTTCAGGTTGGGATTCTAACTCCACAGGTACTGCAGGTTACGTTAAGATTGGTAAGAATCCTACCGGTTCTATAGCAATATGGAATCCTTCTAAGACAACTGGAGTCGACCAGACATCAAGTACCTCTCAGATGATCGCTTACGAACAACCAGGTGTTGTTGGCGAAGTTTCCCACGTTGGTTGGGGCGTTACCGGTAACTACACCCTAAGAGATGAAAACGGTCAGGTAATGATGGCTAAGCCAAATACCAAGTATGCAGCTGTTCTTAACTATGAAATTATCGGTCACGGTACTCTTGAAGTTACCTTAAACGCCGGTAGAAAGCTTGCTAAGCTTGATAATGTGGCTGAGTGGTATAATGCAGGTACATTCCATCAGTATACTTCCAACGCAATGTCTCTTATGTCCGGTTCTTATGCTGCTACCGTAGCAGATAAGCCAAAGGGTGAAAATCACACCTATACATTCCATATTACAACAGGCAACTTTACAGACAGCGTTCCTGTATTCTCTCTCCACTACAGTGTATCCGGTGCTATGGGTAGACGCTTAGCTGACGACGGCAACGGACTTGAATCTTATGAAGCAGGTGGAAAAACCTATTATCCTTATGAGTATGTAGACTATCCTGAAATCAGAATTTCTTCTATTACCCTTATCGAGATTGGTGAAGGCGAAGGTGCTGCTACCTATACCTCTTATGAAAAGGGTACAGGTTATGAAACTGCTATAGCTGTTGGTCAGGCTGGCGCAAATGCATATAAAGAGACCGGCAACCCTGACAGCAACTGGTATCTTGAAAAGATTACTCAGTATCCTGTATTAAAGAGCGACGTAGTTTACGGTAACGGCAACGCTATCAACTACTACAACGCTGACTATATGATGGTACCTGAATATGTTGTTTCTTCTGAAACCAACTTCTTCGGTACTCAGATGGAAAAGAAATACACTGAGAAAGACGGTGTGGACGTTCCTGCTATTTACTATAACTCTATAGGTTATGACGAGTATATGATTGGCAAGGACCCTGCTGTTGATACTAACATCAATTCTCACGTAAAGCCTAATGCAACAGACGCTGAAAAGCTTGCTGAAGTTAAAGACCACTATAACAAGTCTACTCAGGTATTCCGTATGGGCAAGGCTGTTGACGGTCACACCTATAAGGTAAGCTTCTCCATTAAGGCTGACAAGTTCGAGTCCAATATGGGCGTACATTTTGCAGCAGGTATTGCTAACAACATTTGGGGAACTACTACTCATATCGCAGCATATAACGACATCACAACCGCTAAGGTTGTTGCAGGAGATACCTGGTATGACTTTACATACTATGTAACCTATGATGCAGCAGGTTATTATGCAGCAGTTGACGGTATTGATGATACCAAGTCAAGCGTAAGAGAATTCTTCTACGTCTGGTTCTCTCAGGACATTACTGCTCATGACCTTACAGGATGTGATAACGAAATCTACATTGCTGATATCGTTTACGAAGATCTCGGTGTAGCAGTTGGCGAAAATGGTGCATCTATACTTAACAGTGATGCAATGCAGACTGCAACCAGTCAGGCAATGCGTTTCTACTTCAACTATGCAACCGAAGATGGTTCTACCATCAAGCTTGGTGACGAAGAGTATACCGTTGTGGCTCGTGGATTTATCTATCAGAACGGTGCTATCGGTAAATATACTGCAGCCGATGGTAAATACACAGGCTTCTCTCTTAACACCGCTGGTGTAAAGAAATCTAGTGTTAAGAAAGATAACTTTGATGAATGTTGGGAATATGCAGATGGCGTAATGACCTTCTCAACATACGTTAAGGGCTTTACCGAAGCACTTTATGATTCCAAGCTTATTGTAAGAGGTTATGTAACCTTTGTTGATGCAAACGGCAAAGAACACACAGTTTACTCCGATACTGTAAACAGAAGTGTAAACGGAATTGATTTAACCCATTCCGCAAAATAATAAAAAAAGAACTCGCGTAAGCGAGTTCTTTTTTTAGGGACTAGGATTTAGCCGTAATAATTATTGAACATTCGTAGGGGCGGATAAATTATCCGCCCGTTTGCAACCATAAAAATATATTGTTAAAAATCCCATATTAATATATAATTAATTTGGTGATAATATGAAAAACACATATCCGAAACGAAAAACTATACGATTAAAGGATTTTGATTATGGTCAGTCAGGCTCATATTTTATAACAATATGTACCAAAAACAAGGAAAAACTATTTTCACTTGTAGGGGCGGATAGATTATCCGCCCGATTGGTCGAACAAGCCTTTCTTGAAACGATAAAGCGGTATGACGGTGTAGAGTCACCTATATATGTTGTTATGCCGAATCATTTTCATGCTATTATAAATATTTATGACGATAAACGGGAGGATAAATTATCCTCCCCTACGATATCAGATATTGTTCGTGCGTTTAAAAGAAATTCGACCGGTAAATATATACAATTAGTAAAGGATGGAAAAATACCACCATTTGATAAACAAATATGGCAGCGTTCCTTTTACGACCACATTATACGAAATCAAAAGGATTATGATGAAATATATAAATACATTGAAAACAATCCTGTTAAATGGGAATTGGATAAATTATATGTTGATTAATTGTACACCGTAGCCGTAAATATGGGTTGAACACCGTAGGGGCGGATAAATTATCCGCCCGAATAAACTAATCCTTATTCCCTAATTTTAATTGACTAAATTACAAAAATATGGTATAATTGTTCAAAAGTATAAAAAGGAGAGTGTTACTTTTGAAAAAATTATTGTGTATAATTCTTTCCTTTTGTGTTCTTCTCAGCGTTTCTTTCAGCGTTATTGCTGTGAATGAGGGCAAGGACGACACTGAGGAAAATATCGGCGACCTTTTTGGCCTTTACTCTGTCACCTATATTGAGGGTGAAAAAGAGTGGTTCGAGTATTATGAGGATAATGCTGAAATTGAATATGACAGTCTTACTGCTAAAAGAGGCTCTGACTATTATTGGTCATTGTCTGCGGAGGAATACATTGCTCCTCCAAAGAATATAAACGGTGAGAATGTAACAGTTTATGCCTATAATAACCCTGTTTTGAGCTTTGAAAACTATGCTTTTGACCCGGGTAATAACTATGCTATAAAATCTATGGCGGTTCAGCCAAGCGGTGAAATGGCATACAGTGGACACAAATCGCTTAAGTATGTTAATGCTCAATATTCTATTGTTACTTCAAAGCCTTCTACTTGGGATACAAACTATAATAACTATTATACATTAGTTGACGGCAAATTTGTTAAAAACAGTTTTGAGTCTGCTCCTGCTTTTGATTCACAAGAGTTTTACGAGATTCGTAACGGACAGCGTGAACATTCTGCCGTACTTGGTAAAATTGAAGCATCGGTTACATATAAGCTTTCTTTCAGATATTACATTAAGGAAAATCTTAACAGCAGCGTTTATCTTACCCCTTTCACAGGTCATTCTAACCTTTGGGCAGGAGGAGCCGCTGAAACGGGACTCAGAGTTGATTACTCGGATGCTAAGTATACCATATCCACCGACAAAGCGGCAGGTGAGTGGTACAAGGGTAATATTTATTTTACCGCTTCACAGTCTGCTATAAACGATTATAATAATTTGTATGTATTTTTCAGTGCTGCTACTGCAAACAATTATGATGTAATTTACTTTGATGATTTTTCAGTAGAAGAAACGGTTGTTACAAAGAGCGTTGTTTATCACTATAACAACGGCGTTGACGAGGATAAGGTTATTACCGAGGGCGTTACCCTGGGAATGACCATTGACATTGACCATATCCCCGAAAATATTCCTGAGGGTAAATATTTTATGGGCTGGTATTCTGACGAAGAATTAACCAATCCTGTAGCCCAGATAAATGTGCCTTCAACCTCTGATAACGGCGATTTTTCTGCCCACGTATATGCAAAATACGGGGATTATAAAGAGGAACACAGCACTGTATATAACAGCACAAACCCTGCCCCTGTTGGTTATGGCTATATGTTAGGCGGCACTTACAGCAATACCTTAACCGAGGGTGGTTGGGCAACCGTTAACTTTAAAGAAGACGGCGTGCATTTTACTAAAAATCGTTATAACGGTCAGGCAGGTATCTTTAATCCCGCCAAAACCGACGGACTTACACAGTACTCCGGTACAGGATATATTACTCCTAATAATGTAAAAGAGGCTCCTTGTGAGGTTGGCGAGATTGCAAACGTTGGTTGGGGTATTAACAGCTCCTATGCCCTTAAGGATGCACAGGGCAATATGCTTATTGCAAAGCCCAATACAACCTATACTGCCGTTGTTACTTATAAGGTAACAAAGGAAGGCTCGGGATATTTTCAGATTACTGCCGGAAGACCTAATGATTATATAAACAAGGGTGCAAATGATTTCCACTCTAATCTTTATTCTAATGCTTATTCTAATTCAATAAGCATTGCAGGAAAGAGTGCAACCGGTGAATACGAAACAGCATTTTTAACCCTTAAAACAGAGGAATTAACCGATTGTCTTCCTGTAATAAGCTTTTACGGATGTGTTGCAGGTTACAGAGCAAGACGTCTTGCTGAGGTTGACGGCGTTGCTTCTTATACCTATACAAACAGCGGCGTTACTTATACCGCGTATCCCTATGAGATTATAGATGTTCCTGAGTATATTATTAAGGAAATCAAGCTTGTTGAGGTAAAGGATGGCGAGTCTGCCGTTGCTTATAATTATTATACTCAGGGTGTTGGCTTTAGTGCCGAGCTTAATAAGGGTGCAATTGGTTCTATATTAAATGCTCCTGCAACAAATAATGTTGATACCCACTGGTATACCGATAAGGAAGCTTTTGACAGATACGAAAGCAGTCTTTATCCCACAAGCAATATTTCTCTTTATAACGCTGAGTATCTTCTTAACAAGAGCCATGAAATTCTCAGCGGATATAACGTAGGTCTTTATGCAGGTGCAAAAGGACTTGTTTCTGCTACAGTAGAAAAGGACGGCAAACAGGTGCCTGCCCTTAAGTATAACCTTTACGGCTATGACGAGTATTATACTCTCTCAGGTAAGGATTATAACGACAAGGATGATGTCGCTTCCACCGAAAGCAAAAAGGTTGAAAATATGAACGCGGCACTGTCAAAGGGTGCTAATATGTTCAGACTTGGCAAGGTTGTTGACGGCCATACCTATAAGGTAAGCTTCTCCTATAAGGCAGAGGAAATGAACACCGACCTTACACTCAGCCTTGCAACAGCTCAAAAGAATAATGCTTATTTATTCAGGTCCTATATTACCGACTATACCATAAGCAAGACAAGTGATACAGGCTGGAACGAAGTAACATTCTTTGTAACCGCTGACCTTGGCGGAAGTGTAAGTGACATACAGGGCGGTAACGATACAATACTTAGCATTAATTATGATGAGCTTTTTATAAGCATTGCTCAGACCGTTACAAAGTCCGACCTTAGCGGAGAAAACAACACCATTTACTTTGCTGACATAGCTCTTACCGATTTAGGTGAAGTTGTTACTGCAGGCGGTGCTTCGGTACTTACTGAGAATGCGGCATTAGCAACCAAAAATCAGGCACTCAGATATTATTTCAATTATGGAACTGCTGACGGAAACACCATTGTGCTTGATGGAAAAACCTATACAATAACCGAGAGAGGCTTTATTTACAAAAACGGTGCAGTTGAAAAGTATGCACCTAATTCGCTTTATAGTGGCGGAATGACAAAAGGCGCAAACGGCGTTGTTATCGAAAGAAAAACAAAAGATTTCAACAACTGCTGGGAATATAACCAAAACAGCCACGTATTGACCTTCTCTACATACGTTAACGGCTTTACCGAGGAAAAGTATGATTACGACCTTATTGTAAGAGGTTATATTACCTTTGTTGACGAAAAGGGTGTTGAACATACTATTTATTCCGACACAGTTAACAGAAGTGTAACCTATGTTTTAGCGGGCGGTGAGTCTGCTAATGACCCCAACGCAAGATATCTTGTGTGGTCTGCAGGTATTGAGGGAGCTTCCTCCATTGCTGACCTTAACGATTTACAGCAGGATACCACCGCTTCAAGCACAGAGGGTAAATATTATATCGACTCTACAAACAATACAGCTGTAAAAACTACCGGTAGTGATTACGAGTATGAAATTGTAAAGGGCGGCAAGAACTGGATTATCGAAAACGGCGCTATGATTTTGAGAATAGATTACGCCGATGGTTATAGTGCGGCTGACGGCGATGATATTCGTTACACTATGGCGAAATGTGTAAACACCAAGAATCAGATGTCCTTTAAGTATGGATATATGGAAATTGATGCAGAGCTTCCCTTTGCTTATGGTAGCTGGCTTGGATACTGGACCAGACCTCAGTATGAGTTTGATGCGGCTTACAAAGAGCGTGTCGGAAACAATCATGAGTTTGATATTTTTGAGGTGTTCGGACTGACTCGCCAAACAGAAAAGGTATGGGATTGGGGTTCTTTAAGTTTTGTAACAAAATATGTGGGCGATCCTATTGCCGGGGTTAAGCCTCAGCTTCACAAGTGGTTCAGCCTTGATGGAGGCGGCTCTACAAGTGTACAGATAGGCGGCAGCACTACACAGTTTACAAACAAAACCAACACCTTTATGATAGGTGAACAGTCTACTGCATACTCATTCGGTACCGACCTTACAACCGCACGTAAAAGACATCGTTACGGTTTTGAGTGGACAGAAGAATATGTAGCAATGTATGTTGACCCTGTTGTTGTAAACGGCGTTCCCATAAGTGATCCTTATTGGAAGATTAATATCGAGCTTGAAAACGACTACTGGCTCGATGCTTATGAAAAATCAAAGGGAATGCAGTGCTTCCACGAAGAAGCTTATCTATGCTTATCTAACGCTATTATTACCTCAGCAAATACATTTATATATGAAGGTAATTATGCTGATAAAAAGGATGTTATAGCAGAAAACGGCGGAAAACCCATTGACTATAAGATTTATTCTTGTAAGCTTTATCAGCGTGCCGGCGAAACAATTGATTATCATTAAAACAAAACCATCGCACTCCGAAGAGTGCGATGGTTTTTGTTTAGGGACACTAAATAAAAATATTTACAAACTATTTATTGATAATTATACGATTTAATATTATAATGATAATATATATTGGTTATGGTGGTGTAATTAATGAATTTTAACTGGAAGCTTTTGTTTAAGCTTGGTTTTTCTGTTTTTCTTCTTTATTTATGTATAAGCTATTGGGATAAGGTATCGGTAGCAATACTTGGTGCATCTGCTCCCATTATTATCGGCTTTGTCATTGCATATCTTGTTAATATTATAATGTCATTTTACGAGCGTCATTATTTTGTTAAGTCAAAGAAAAAGTGGTCGATAAAATCAAGACGTCCCGTTTGTATGATAGGAGCGTTCCTTACCGTACTTGCGGTTATTGCTCTTGTTATCGGTCTTGTTGTGCCCCAGTTTATTTCCTGTATTCAGGTGCTTATTGAAAAACTGCCTACTGCGATAGCTGATGGTATTACACGACTCAGCAAGGTGGAATTCATTTCCGACGAGGTTATTGCCGCACTTAAGGCAATTAACTGGCAGGAGAAAATAGCAGGTATTGTGGGAGTTGCCTCTACCGGTGTGGGCAATGTTGTGGGAATTCTTATTACCTCTGTTACCGCCGTTTTCTCGGGTATTGTTACGGGATTTTTAAGTCTTATTTTTGCAATTTACTTCCTGCTTGGCAAAAACAAGCTGTTAAGACAGGGTAAAAAGGTATTAAAGCATTATCTTAAGGAAAACATTTACAAAAAGCTGAAATATGGACTTAAAGTATTCAATGACAGCTTCCACCGTTATATTGTGGGACAGTGTATTGAGGCGGTTATTTTAGGTGTGCTTTGCACGGTAGGTATGCTTATTCTCAAAATGCCATACGCTACAATGATAGGTGCGCTTATTGCTCTTACGGCACTTATTCCCATTGTGGGTGCATTCTTCGGTGCAGGTATAGGTGCCTTTATGATACTTACCGAGGACCCTATAAAAGCTCTTATCTTTGTTATATATATTGTGGTACTTCAGCAGCTTGAGGGTAATCTTATTTATCCCAAGGTTGTAGGCACCTCTATAGGACTTCCTGCTATTTGGGTACTTGCCGCAGTTACTGTGGGCGGCGGTGTGTTCGGTATTACGGGAATGCTTATTTTCGTTCCTCTTACAGCCGCTATATTTAAGATTGTGAAAGACGACATAAACAACAAAAAGGAGTTAAGCGATGTTCCCGAAAATTGATTCTGCAATGCTCAGCCGAATAGGCAATTTTCTCGATTCCACCTTTGAGGAATGGGGCAAAGAAAAGCTTGAAAATTATAACACTCTTATGGCATATTATAAATGTGCTATGATGGAAATTGAAACAAAGTTCAATGTACTTAATGAGGAATTTTCTCTTCAGTTTGACAGAAACCCTATTAACAGCATTAAAACAAGGCTGAAAAGCTATGAAAGTATAAAGGAAAAGCTTAAAAGAATGGATAAGCCTTTTGGTGCAGAGTCCATTGAAGAAAACCTTAGCGATGTTGCGGGTGTAAGGGTGGTTTGCTCTTTTCCAAAGGATGTTTATGAACTTGCCGAAGCACTTTTAAAGCAGGATGATATAAAGCTTATTGAGAAAAAGGATTATATTGCAAACCCCAAGCCAAACGGATACAGAAGTTTGCATCTTATTGTGGCTGTACCCATTTTTCTTGCAAAGGAAAAAAGGTATATGAAGGTAGAAATTCAGCTTCGCACTATAGCAATGGACTTCTGGGCAAGTCTTGAGCATCAGCTCAGATATAAAAAGGATACCGAGTTTACCGAGGAAATGGCACAGGAGCTGCTTGATTGTGCAACACTTAGCGCAAAGCTTGACGAAAAAATGGATAAGCTCAGAGAAACGGTACATAAATGATAAAAAACCATCTGCAAAGCAGATGGTTTTTTTAGCGAATAGGATTTAGGGATTAGGAATTAGGTGTTTCTTCCTTTACTCTTACAAGATTATGGATATCGTTATCCTGGTCGGTAAGGGTGAGGGTATCACCTTCAAGCACATAGGTTATTTTAAACACACTGTTGCCGCTTTTTATGGTCAGCTCTTTATCGGTTACAGAAAATGTACCCATTGCGGTGTCTTTTTCAAGCTTGATTTTAATTTTTCCGCTTTCTCTGAATTCATAATAGGAATCCTTATAGGCAACGGTTTCGCCGTCGTTTATTATGGAAACAAGTGTCCACTTGCCTTTTAGTGCCTCTACTTCGGCAGAAACGGTCTTTTCGCTTTCTGTTTTTTCGGGAAGGCTAACGGTTAAATCACCGTCAGTTGCCTTATGATAGCTTCCTGCACCGCAACCGCAAAGTAAAAAAAACATTGTTATACATAAAATAAAGGTTATAATCCTTTTCATATCTATCACTCCTTAAATCTATAATAACATAAATTTGTTTACAATTCAATTATAGATTGTTTTTTCTTTTAATATTTGGTATAATGATTATATTAATGTACTGGGGTGAAAAGCTTTGGGAAAAGTAATTGCTGTTGTTAATCAAAAAGGCGGTGTGGGTAAAACCACAACGGCGGTAAATCTTGTATCCGCTTTGGGTATTATGGGTAAAAAGGTTCTGCTTATTGACTGTGACCCACAGGGAAATTCCACAAGCGGTTACGGAATAAATAAACGGGCTATTTTAAAGTCTTCGTACGGTCTACTTATAGGCGCTTACTCTGCGGGGGAAGCCGTAATTAAAACTCAGTTTAAAAATGTTGATATTATTCCTGCTGATATGAATCTTGCGGCAGCAGAGGTGGAAATGGTGGAAATTGAAAACCGCCATAATCAGCTTAAAATGTCACTTGCAGCGGTAAGAGAAAATTATGATTATATTTTTATTGACTGTCCACCCTCTTTTGGTCTTGTGCCTGTTAATGCTCTTGTGGCAAGTGATACCGTCCTTGTACCAATGCAGTGTGAATATTATGCAATGGAAGGTCTTTCTCAACTTATGGCGTCTATCCGTCAGGTGAAAAGACTTTATAATCCCACCTTAGAGCTTGAGGGAGTTGTGCTGACTATGTACGACGGCAGACTTAACCTTACAGGTCAGGTTGTTGCCGAAATTAAGAAATTCCTTGGTAACAAGCTTTATGCTACAGCCATTCCTCGTGCCGTCAGACTTTCTGAAGCACCAAGCTATGGTATGCCTATACAGTATTATGATAAAAGAAATAAAGGTGCAGAAGCGTATAATAATTTAGCGAAGGAATTTTTAAAGAGAAATAAGTAGGATTTAGGGACTAGGGACTAGGATTTAGGGACTAGGGACTAGGATTTAGGGACTAGGGACTAGGATTTAGGGACTAGGGACTAGGATTTAGGGAATAGAAAGGACGAAAAAATATGGCAGTTAAAAAAGGCGGACTTGGCAGAGGCTTTACCTCTGTACTTGATGAAAATGCAATAGATAACGGCGGTCTTATTGAAATAGAAATAAGTGAAATTGAGCCAAACAGTCAGCAGCCTCGAAAGGATTTTGACGAGGAGGCTTTAAACGAACTTGCAAACAGTATTGAAAAGCACGGACTTTTACAGCCTATTGTTGTCCGTCCTATGCTCAGCGGAAGATATGAGATAATCGCGGGTGAACGCAGATGGCGTGCAAGTCGTATTGCAGGTCTTTTTCGTGTTCCTGTTATTGTAAAGGCTATGGATGAGCAGACTGCCGCTGAAGCCGCCCTTATTGAAAATCTTCAGCGTGAGGATTTAAATCCTTATGAAGAGGCTCTTGGTTATTCGGCACTTATTGAAAAATTCTCCATAACACAGGAGGAGGCAGCCGACAGAGTTGGCAAATCCCGTGCGGCTGTTACCAATGCTCTGCGACTTTTAAAGCTTCCTGCAGATATGTTGGCAGCACTGCGTGAGGGCAAAATTACCGCAGGTCACGCCAGAGCACTTTTATCAAGCGAGGGCGAAAAACAGCAGATAATGTTTAAAGCGGCTCTTGAGGGTGCATCGGTTCGAACACTTGAAGCAATGGCTAAGAAAAAAGAGTCTGTGAAAAAACCCGAAACTAAGGTTAATAAATTTCACAAAGAGGTTGAGCTTTCTCTTAGGGAGGCATTACGCCGTCCTGTTACCGTAAAAACAGGCAAGGGCGGTAAGGGTACCCTTACCATTGAGTTCTATAGTAAAGACGAGCTTGCGGATTTTGCAAAGCGTCTTGCTGAAAAGGAGATATAAAATAATGATAGAGCGTCAATAATTATATTGGCGCTTTTTTATTGTTGACAAAAAAATAAAAATCATATATAATGTAATAAAATTAAAATAATTACTCTATATGGGGGTGTGGAAGTGACAATCGACTACAGACAGCTTTGCAAAGAACTTTTTGGAACAGATGATGAAAAGAAGCTGAGAGCTATAGCCGCAAAGGTAAGCTATAACCGAGGGGCAGGACGAAAAAAGAAATTAAATGCGGATGATGAAAAAAAGATTAAAGCGATGTTGGAAAAAAATATATCAATAAACGAAATAGCGCAGGAGCTGGGAACAACACGACAGCTTATAAGCCGATATGTAAACACACCGCCGGAGAGCAATTTCACTCTAAGGCTTATATATATGTACCGTCAGTTTCCCTGCACCAATATTGATGTTGATTTTATCAGCAAAAAAATTAAAATTCAAAACAGAACAAACGATATAATTCACCGTGCTTTCGGAGTGGTGCAAAATCCCGGGTGGGAACAGTTCGAAGAGTTTTTGCGGTTTCGTTGCTTTGGCGAGAGCAGGGGAAATAAAAAACAAATTCTCAAGGAGCTTGGAATAAGCTCTTACGACACCTTGCAAATTATTGAAAAAACTCAGGGAAGAATATCGGATGATGATATGTGGATAAAAATCAAATATTATCCAAGGCAGGTGGGTATATGAATTCAGTGATTTTGAATACTGCAAAGAAAATTGTTACTGAAAATTACACTTCAAAGGGAAATCAGCCAAAATGGATATCAGACGGAAGGTGGTATAAAGCCGACCACATGGGATACGAAGCGCTGAGCGAGGTTGTAATTTCCCGTATTTTAGAAAAATCTAATATAGACAGCTTTGTTAAATATAAACCTGTTATGATAGATTATAATGATGAAATATACAGGGGCTGTGTAAGTGAAAATTTCAAAGGTAAAAATCAGGAAATAATAACACTTGAACGGCTTCACCGCGCTTATTTTGGTATAGGTATGGCAGAGGCAATAGCCAAACAGGAAGGTGTGCGGGAAAAAATAATATATACTGTTGACTTTGCAAAACAGGTTACGGGGATTGAAGAGGTTGGCAGTTATTTCTCAATACTTTTGTCACTGGATGCTCTTTTCCTTAACGAAGACAGACATACTAATAATATAGCTTTTTTAAGAGAAAACGGTAATTTTCAGCTTTGCCCTGTATTTGATAATGGATTGGCTCTGCTTTCAGATATAAATGATTATCCATTTGACAGGGATATTTACGAAAACATTAGGAAGGTTAAGGCGAAGCCCTTTTCTACCGATTTTGATGAACAGCTTGATGCAGCAGAGCGGTTATACGGGGCGTGCTTGAAAATTAATCTAAAAAAAGCCGATGTGTATGAGCTGTTTGAGGATTTAGAGGGTTTTTATGACGAAAAAACACTTTATCGTGCGAGAAAAGTTATTTTAACGCAGATGGATAAATATTCCTACTTTTTTAATTAGTAACTATTATTGAAATAACAGAAAAAATATTATATACAGTGGTGATAATATGAATCTTGCTGATATTAAAACTGTTGAAAAACTACTTAAGCCCTTGGGATTTTCCTTTAAAAAATCGCTTGGTCAAAATTTCCTTATAGACTCTGAGGTTTGTCCGGCTATGGCAGAAAGCTGTGCTGACGAAAACACAGGTGTTCTGGAAATCGGACCCGGAATAGGGGTACTTACAGTAGAGTGTGCAAAGGTTGCCAAAAAGGTTGTAGCTATTGAGCTGGATGAGCGTTTGAGGCCTGTGCTTAGTACCACATTAGCAGATTTTGATAATGCTCAGGTGGTATTTGGGGATGCCTTAAAGCTTGACCTGTCTGCACTTATAAAGGAAAAATTTTCTGACTGTGACAGAGTGGTTGTATGTGCAAATCTGCCCTATTATATAACCTCTCCCTTAGTAATGAAATTACTTGAAAGTAAGCTGCCTATAGACAGCATTACGGTTATGGTGCAAAAGGAAGCGGCCCAGCGTCTTTGTGCAGATGTTGGCTCCCGTGATGCAGGGGCCGTTACGGTTGCCGTTGCCTATTATGCTCAGGCAGAAATACTTTTCGGCGTGGACAGAACCTCTTTTATGCCACCGCCAAATGTAGATTCTGCGGTTATAAAATTAGATGTATTAAAAGAGCCGAGGGTTAAGGTAAAGGATGAAGAATTTTTCTTCCGCTTTGTAAAGGCTTGTTTTGCCCAAAGAAGAAAAACCCTCGTCAATACCGTTGCTAATACGCTTGGTATAGAAAAGGGCAAAATTTATGAGGCTCTAAATACTCTTGGAATAGAGTCGACGGTACGGTCAGAAGCGCTTACCTTTGAGCAGCTTGCAAATTTAAGTGATGCTCTGTGTTAGCTTTTATCTCCTGACCTGAAAATAAGGCTCATTAAAAGTCCGAAAAGGATAGCGGCAGTTATTCCCCCTGCTGTAGCGGTAAGTCCGCCTGTCAGCACACCCATAATGCCTTTTTCCTCTACCGCCTTTTTCACTCCTGTGGCAAGAAGATAACCAAAGCCCGTAAGAGGAGTGGTAGCGCCGCAGCCTGCAAAATCCACAATAGGTTTATAAACACCTATAGCGGTGAGAAACACACCCGATACCACATAGCCTGTGAGTATTCGGGCAGGGGTAAGCTTTGTAAAAGAAATCAGAAGCTGACCTATTACACAAAAGGCACCGCCTACAATAAATGCTAATAAAATTCTTGTAAACATAAAAAAATCACCGTCATTAGTTTTTGACGGTGATTTTAATTTATTCGTTATTTTTTATTTTTTCGTTATATTCTTTAAATTTTTGTTCGTTCTTGTTATCTCCAAAGGTATAATATTTTTTGTTCTTTATATTATCGGGAAGATACTGCTGTTTCACCCAATGATTTTTATAATTATGGGGATAAAGGTAATGCTGACCCTTAACAAGTGCATCCTCGCCGTCAAAATGCTTATTCTGTAAAGCGCGGGGAATATCGCCCCCAATACCATGCTCCACATCATACATAGCCGCATCAATAGCCATTTCTCCTGAGTTTGATTTTGGTGAGGTGGCAACAAGGATTACTGCATCGGCAAGAGGAATTCTCGCTTCCGGAAGTCCTACATACATAGCCGCATCAATAGCCGCCTTTACAATGGGGATTATCTGTGGATGGGCAAGACCCACGTCCTCACAGGCACAGACCATAAGTCGTCTGCAGGCACTTGGTAAATCACCCGCCGCAAGTATTCTGGCAAGATAGTAAACCGCGGCGTCGGGGTCACTTCCTCTCATAGACTTTTGATAAGCGGATAAAAGGTCATAATGCTCATCGCCCTCGCGGTCGTATCTTACCGAGTTGTTTTCTAAAATCTGTTCGGCTATTTCGTCAGTGATAATACTATTGTCATCACAGCGTACACTAAGTAGACAAAGCTCCAGCATATTAAGAGCCCGTCTTACGTCGCCACCGGCACTAACGGCAATTTTATCCCTTACACCATTTTCAAAGGAATATTTTTTGTCCTCATCTTTGCTCACAAGAGAAAGTCCTCTGTCTAAGAGAGTGCCAATATCATTTTTATCAAGGGTTTTAAATTCAAAAACCGTAGAGCGTGACAAAATAGCGTTGTAAACATAGAAAAACGGGTTTTCGGTGGTGGAGGCAATAAGAGTAATATCTCCGTTTTCGATGTAGGACAGAAGTATCTGCTGTTGCTTTTTGTTAAAATACTGAATCTCGTCAAGGTACAAAAGCACACCGCCCGAACACTCAAGGCTGTCAAGAGAGGAAATTATATCCTTTATATCCTGTGTTGAGCAAACGGTGGCATTAAGATGATAAAGCTTTTTGCCCGCCTTGTCGGCAATAATATTGGCAACGGTGGTTTTTCCCACACCTGACGGGCCGTAAAAAATAAGGTTGGGTATATCTCCCGATTCAATAATACGGCGAAGCACCTTACCACTGTCAAGTAAATGGTGTTGTCCTGCAACCTCGTCTATATTTGTAGGACGCAGACTGTCTGCAAGCGGTGAAGCCATATCATTACCCCCTTTTTATACGTTTTAATAAGTATATCATAAAAATATGTGAATGGCAAGTGGGGACTAGGATTTAGGGACTAGGAACTAAGTAGTAGGGCGGGGGCTTGCTTCCGCCGTTTTGCCTTGTATGAATTTTTTCGGCGGCACCAAGGCACCGCCCTACATTGTGACAATATATTTTGTTTGTACACTGTGTTTTCGTTCTTGTATTCTGCTTTATTGTGTGATATACTAAATGTGCGACACAATTTCATATCTCTACATGGGTATACTTTTAGTAAAAATGTATGCTCTTAATCCGTGTGGAGATATTGTGTCGCAACAATTAGAGCTGCGTTTTTCGTGCGTGGCTCTGCCACGCATTTTTTATTACAAAGGGGTAAAAAAGTAAATGTATGTATTTGTTTGCTTGCCTGACAGAAACGGTGTATATGAAATAGACGGAAGATACGTTAATGTAAAAAGTTTTAATGACCCTGATAGGAGAGAGTTTGACAGAATGTATTGCAGGGTGTGTAGTGCACTTCAGGAAAAGCCGTATGATGGCAGATGTGTTGTTTGCGGTTATGACATGTTCCGTTCGTCAGCAGAAGACCGCGAAAGGTTTATAGAAGAAAACAGTGAAAGAATAGAAGATTTAAAAAAGAATTACGGACGAGAAAATAATGGAAAGAATAAGGAGTTGTACTCTAAATGACAGCCCGCGGGCTTGTTACGGTGCAAGATAAAATAAAAAATCCCCCAGTCAACCGCTTCACGTTCGTCAGCCCCCTTTACCAAGGGGGCTTTTTTACTGCCCTTATATTTATTTAAAATAACTACTGCACCGCTGTTGGTGAAGAGCCTTATGTCTTTTCTAATAACTTTTTCTTTACACAAAAACCTAAAATTCATCTATATACAAAAAGACGAATTTTGTCGAGCTTCTTTGTGCAAAACGGCAAAAAGGGTAACAGTTTATATTTCCCTCTTGCAATTATAAAATTATGTGTTATAATGAAAAGGCTCCAAAAACGGAATTTATTGAGTATATCCGTTTTTTTATACACAATATATAGTGGTTTGAAAAATCGAGAAAAATTATCAAAAAGGGGAGGAAAAACACAGTGAAAATCATAAAGAGAAGCGGTCGAGAAGTAGATTTTGATGCAGCAAAAATAGTGACCGCTATTACCAAGGCAAACGACAGCGTTGTAAGTAGTGAAAGAATGACACCCATTCAAATCAAGCGTATCGCAGAAGATGTAGAGATGGCTTGTATGAATGTTAACCGCGCTCTGAGTGTGGAAGAAATACAGGATATGGTAGAGGACCAGATTATGAATCAGCGAGCCTTTGCCGTTGCCCGAAGCTATATAACCTACCGTTATACCCGTGCACTTATCCGTAAGTCCAATACTACCGACGAGCAGATCTTAAGCCTTATTGAGTGTAATAACGAAGAGGTTAAACAGGAAAACAGTAATAAGAATCCTACCGTTAACTCTGTTCAGCGTGACTATATGGCAGGTGAGGTTAGTAAGGATATTACCAGAAGACTTCTTTTGCCCAAGGATATAGTTGAGGCACACGACCAGGGTATAATTCACTTCCACGATGCCGACTATTTTGCTCAGCATATGCACAACTGTGACCTTGTTAATCTTGAGGATATGCTGCAAAACGGTACAGTTATCAGCGGAACTCTTATTGAAAAGCCACACAGCTTTTCTACCGCTTGTAATATTGCTACCCAGATTATTGCGCAGGTTGCATCCTGTCAGTACGGCGGTCAGAGTATTTCTCTTACCCACCTTGCTCCATTTGTTGAAATAAGCAGACAGAAGATAAGAAGCCAGGTTAAAGAGGAATATGCTGAGGCTGATGTTGCACTGGACGGCAATCAGATTGATGCTATTGCGGAAAAGCGTCTTCTTGATGAAATTCGCAAGGGTGTTCAGATGATTCAGTATCAGGTTGTTACCCTTATGACCACCAACGGTCAGGCTCCTTTCGTTACTGTATTTATGTACCTTAATGAAGCTAAGGACGAAAGAACCAAGGCTGACCTTGCTCTTATTATTGAAGAGGTATTAAAACAGCGTTATCAGGGCGTTAAGAATGAAAAGGGTATTTGGATTACCCCTGCTTTCCCCAAGCTTATTTATGTTCTTGAAGAGGATAATATTAGTGAAGACAGTAAGTTCTGGTATTTAACCGAGCTTGCCGCTAAGTGTACTGCTAAGCGTATGGTTCCCGACTATATTTCCGAGAAAATTATGCTTCAGAATAAAATTGATAAAAACGGAAACGGAAATTGCTATACCTGTATGGGTTGCAGAAGCTTCCTGACTCCCTTTATTGATGAAGATGGTAATCCCAAGTATTACGGCCGTTTCAACCAGGGCGTTGTAACCGTTAACCTTGTTGATATTGGTCTTTCTGCACAGAAGGATATGAATGAGTTCTGGCAGATTTTTGATAAACGTATGGAGCTTTGCCATAGAGCGCTTCAGTGCCGTCATGAGCGTCTTACAGGAACTCTTTCCGATGCCGCTCCTATTCTCTGGCAGCATGGTGCACTTCTCCGCTTAAAGCCGGGTGAAACCATTGATAAGTATCTGCACGGCGGATATTCAACCCTTTCTCTTGGTTATGCAGGTCTTTGGGAATGTGTATATGCAATGACAGGCAAAAAGCTTACCGACGCAGAGGGCGAAGCCTTTGGTCTTGCAATTATGAAGAAGCTTAACGAATACACTGCAAAGTGGAAGGCTGCAGAAAATATTGACTATAGCCTTTACGGAACTCCTCTTGAGAGTACAACCTATAAGTTTGCAAAATCTCTGCAGAAGCGTTTCGGCATTATAAAGGATGTAACCGATAAGAGCTATATTACAAACTCTTATCACGTTCACGTTACCGAGCCTATTGATGCCTTTGAAAAGCTTGAACTAGAATCCAAGTTCCAGGCTCTTTCTCCCGGTGGAGCTATCTCTTATGTAGAGGTACCCAATATGCAGCATAATATTGAGGCTGTTTTAGAGGTTATGAAGTTCATTTACGACAATATTATGTATGCTGAGCTTAATACCAAGAGCGACTTCTGTCAGTGCTGCGGTTTTGACGGAGAAATTGAGGTTACCGAAAATGAGGACGGAAAGCTTATCTGGAAATGTCCTAACTGTAACAATACCGACCAGACCAAGATGAACGTTGCAAGACGTACCTGCGGTTACATCGGTACTCAGTATTGGAATCAGGGCAGAACTCAGGAAATAAAGGAAAGAGTGCTGCACTTATAATATGTATTACGGTGAACTTAAAAAGCGTGATATTGCCAACGGCCCCGGCGTGAGAGTTGCACTTTTCGTGTCGGGCTGCACAAATCACTGCGAGGAATGTTTTAACGAGGCGACGTGGGATTTTAACTACGGAAGACTGTATACTCAGTCTACCGAAAATGAGATTTTGGAGGCTATGCGTCCCGATTATATTCGCGGAATTTCTCTTCTTGGTGGAGAGCCTATGGAGCCGAAAAACCAACCTCATCTTCTTTCCCTTGTTAAAAGAATAAAAAAAGAACTTCCCCACAAGGATATATGGTGTTATACAGGCTTTACCTATGATGAGTTGCTTGACAAAAAAGCCTATCCTAATACCGAAATAGTAGAAGAATTCCTTTCTTTCATTGATGTTTTGGTAGACGGACGCTTTGAAAAAGATAAGAAAAATCTTATGCTTAAATTCCGAGGCAGTGAGAATCAACGGCTTATTGATTTAAATCTGACAAGGGAAAGCAACAAGGTTGTTTTGTGGGATGAATAAAAACATACAGGCGTGAGTAATCACGCCTGTTAATGTATAGGAGGATAAAAATGGAAATTAAAATTAAAAAGCTTAATGAAAATGCTGTTATGCCCAGTCGCGGAAGTGCTTGTGCAGCAGGTTATGACCTTTATGCCTGTATAGATAGCGACAGTGTTGAAATTGCACCTCACACCACAGTAAAAATCGGAACAGGGCTAAGCATTGCAGTGCCTGAGGGCTATTTCGGAGCTATTTTTGCCAGAAGTGGTTTAGCCGCTAAAGAGGGACTTCGTCCTGCAAACTGTGTAGGTGTTGCCGATTCGGATTACAGAGGAGAATATATTGTAGCTCTGCATAACGACAGCGAAACAGTACGAACTGTAAGCAATGGCGACAGAATTGCTCAGCTTGTTATAATGCCATTTTTATCTGCTGAATTTGTAGAGGCAGACGAGCTTGATGAAACTAAACGAGGAGCAGGGGGCTTTGGCTCTACAGGTAAACAGTAATGTCAAAAATAGTTGATAAAAATATGGAGGTTCCGGGCAAACTTAACCGACAGGATATAGTTTGGTATAACCCTCTTGAAAAACCATTTTCGGTGCACGGAGCTCATCATAACTTTGATAGACTGCCCGAGGATTTTCCCATACTTACAAGTTTTCGCGATAATTCTACAGGTGTAAGGGTGCGTTTTGTTACAGATTCACCCATTGTTGCAATTAGATGTACCCTTTCCAACAGAGGTACTCCTACCGTAATGGCGCCATCTGCAATCGGTGGCTTTGATTTATATAAGCGAAACGAGGACGGCAGTGAGGTTTTTGCAGGGGCATTCAGACCTCCTGAGAACTGTTTGGATATAGGTTATGAAAGTCTGTTGGTAGTATCATCGGGCAAAAACTGTTACACCATTAATCTCCCTCTTTGGTCACACACCGAAAGTCTTTATATCGGTATTAAAGAGGGCAGTGTTGTTGAAGAGGCTCCTGCCTATAAATATGGCGGAAAGCCTGTGGTTTTTTATGGTTCTTCCATTACACACGGTGCGGCGGCAAGTCGTCCCGGCAATACCTACTGTGCTATGATTGCTCAGAAATTAGGTGTTGACCATATAAATCTCGGTTTTTCGGGAAATGCTAAAGGCGAACAGGTCATAGCCGACTATATAAAAGACCTTGATATGTCGGCATTTGTTCTTGATTATCATCATAATGCGTATGACTTAGAGCTTCTCAAAAAAACTCATTATAATTTTTACAAAACAGTAAGAGAAAAGAATCCGCACCTGCCTATTATTATGGTTTCTGCTCCTACTTTACAAAGAAGTGATTGGGTGCTGGGCGGAGTTAAAATTATAAAGGATACACTAAGACGAGCAAAAAAAGAGGGCGACCAAAACGTTTATTTTGTAAATGGTTGCAATCTGTTTAAAGGTGAGTTTAAAGAAAGCTGTACCAGTGACGGCTGTCACCCTAACGACTTGGGCTTTTACAAAATGGCACTTGGAATCGGAAAAATTGTTAAGAAGGTATTGGGAGAATAATAATGAATATTACTGTTTACGGCGCTGCAAGTGAGGATATAAAAGAAGAATATAAAAAAGACTGTGAAAAGCTTGGCGAAGAACTTGCAAAGCGAGGCAATACCCTTATTTTCGGCGGCGGTAAAAACGGACTTATGGGTGCAGTTGCAAGAGGCACTAAAAAACAAAATGGTGAAATTATAGGAATTGCACCTAAGTTTTTTAAACCCGACGGTGTGCTGTATGAGGAATGTACAGACTTTATTTATACCGAGGATATGCGAAGCAGAAAGGCAATTCTTTGTGAAAAGGCAGATGCAATTATAGTGCTTCCCGGTGGTATAGGAACACTTGATGAATTCTTTGAGGTTTTCACCCTTAATTCCCTTGCTCAGATAAATAAGCCTATAGCGATTTTCAATTCTCAGGGATATTATACCAATCTTGAAAAAATGCTTATGTTTATGGCAGAAGAAGGCTTTATGAAAAAGGACGTTTTAAAAGGACTTTTTGTGAGTGACGATATTGAAGAAATTTTTGAATTTATAGAAAAATAAAAGCATTTATTTTGCGAAACGGCGCAGGGGGGAAGAGAACCCTGCTGTCAGATATTTAAAAATGGCGGGAGAAATTCCCGCCATTTTTAATATAATATTAAATTTATTGAGCCAAATTGATGACGGTAAGTCCTTTTTTCTCTGCATATTTCACAGTATATGCCGTACCCCCGGTGCTCTCACTCAGATAACATACCGCCACAGAGCTATTATCCACAAGGGCGCGGTTTCGCACCTGCATACAGCCTCTGAAATAATGCTCACTTGTATAAATGATTTTGTCGCTTTTGGACTTTATATCTTCATAAACCGCTTTATCCTCATTATTCCAGCTATTGCTTTGACTTATACAGGGCAGAATGAGAATTAGCTGAATATGGGGATATTTTTCTTTAAGGTTTAATACCTGTTTTGCGGCAAGGGTATCAAAGCCTAAGGCTCCTCCTGCACAAAAATCGGTAATTCCATTTTCAATAAGGCGAATAAGGGTAGCCTCGAGATTTTGGTTTATACAGTCAAGCTCACTAAAGGGGATTTTTCTGTGTCCTGTAAAACAACAGGTACGCTCTTTGTTTATCATATTATTGTTTTTTGTCCTGTCTATAGGGGATTTCTTTTATAGCGTTTTCCGGCTTTACTTCCAAAAGCTCAGGATTTTCAAGATATTTTCTGAACTTTCTGAAAGCCTTTGCAAAGTAAAGACCCGAACAAATTCTTTCGTCCATAACACAGCCGAAGGGGATACATTTTTCAAACTCAATTTCTCCGTTTGGTTTTCTCTTTGGAACCTCTTTTGAATTACCCATAGCAAGAAATACGCTGGTAGTACCGAAGTTATATATATGGTGATAAATGTGGTTTGTTCGGATACTTGCAAGATTGGTTATACCCATACTTGCATGGAAGGGACTTGCATCAATTATGGAATATGGTAGCAGGCCGTGTTTATCCATCCATTTTAAAATGCGGACACCGATATTCAAAAGACCGGGGATGCTAAGGAGAGTGGAAACAAGCTTATCGGTTTTGTTATTGTCGCCGGCTTGACGGTTGGTATCAACATAATAGTTGATTTTATCATTAACCTCAAAAACCGTATCGGCAGGGTCTAATTTAATTTTGGACATTGTGCCGTTATCTGCACCCGATTTAAGCACAACCATAGATACAGCTAACTCGTTTCTGGCATAAATCTTGCGGTTTACAATAAAACGGTTAAGCAGAGGGAATTCACCTACAATACGGGCATAAGCCGCAATAATGAGAGATAAGTGACTTAACACAATACCTTCTTTTCTTTTTTCGTTAAGATATTTTTGCAGCGGTTCTGCAGGAATGTCAATCTCAATGAAATTAAGAGCATCGTTTCTCTCAACCATTATATGCGGAACAACTGCATATTCCGCATCGTTACTTTTTACTATTTTTCCGTCAGCTCTCATAAAAAGCCTCCTATATTCATAGTTAATTCATATTTAGAATACTATATTTTTGTCATAAAGTCAAACAAAATGTCGAGAGAGGTTGAAAAATCAACCTCAAAACAGACAATAATATCTTGATTTAAGGACAGATTAATGGTATAATTTATAGGCAATAAAAAAGGAGGTGGCGGTTTGGAGGATATTAAAGCTATAATAGCAGCAAACATTCAGGAACTGAGAAAAGAAAAGAAAATGACTCAGGGTGACCTGGCAAATTTAGTTAATTACACCGACAAGGCAGTATCTAAATGGGAACGCGGCGAATCTATCCCCGATATAATTGCTTTAAAGCAAATCGCCGATACCTTTTCTGTTACGGTGGATTATCTTCTGACTACAGAGCATACCGAATTCAAAAAAGCCAAAAATCAACGAAAAAAACATAAAAGGTTTAACCGAAAAATAATAACCTCTATTGCGGTTGTTTTGGTTTGGCTTGTTGCAATGTTTATATATGTAAATATTGACCTTTTCCATAAAAGCTCAATGAACTGGCTTGTCTTTTTATATGCTGTTCCCGCTTCTGCAATTGTTGCTCTTACATTTAATTCTATATGGGGAAACAGGCGAATTAATTACCTTATTATTTCGATTCTTTTGTGGAGTGTGCTTGCAAGCCTTTATCTTACCTTGTTACTTTGCTCTGTAAATGTGTGGCTTGTATTCTTACTGGGTATACCGGGACAGATAATTATTTTCCTCTGGTCACGGCTTAAGAACGAAAAATAGAGGGCTATTGATTTTTTTATTATATTATGGTATAATATATAAAAGATGAATTCAGGAGGATAAATTATGAAAGAATTAACTCTTACTCAAAAGATATTAATTGCTACAGGTACCGCTGTTATCGTAGGTGCCGCCGCTGTTGGCGTTGCTGCTCTTATTAAGAAAAGAAAAGAGCTTACAGGGGAAATTAAAGAGCTTGTTATCGATTCTGATGAATTAGAGGAAATCGACGAAGAGCAGGAAGCTGCTGAATAATAACTATTAAAATAAGCCGTCCTTGCTTTTGAGGACGGCGCATTTTTTTATTTCAATAGTATCAAAAATGTTAAAAATGTATCGTATTTGCTATTGAAAAGAGAAGAAAAAGAAACTATACTTAAATCAGTAATGTAAAAGGTAGGTTTTTTATGAGTTTCGATTTTAAAGGTAAAACCCTTATGGACAGAGCTGCCGACCCTCAGGAAATCGTCGACCTTATTCTTTATCTTGCAAGTGATAAGGCGGCTTTTATAAATGGTATAAATATTTTAGCTGACGGCGGCAGAAATATTATGCGAGATAAAATACACGGAGGACAATAATATGAAACCTACATTTTTGACCTATCAAAAGCCTTTACTTTGTGCTATGATACAGGCAACCACAGCAGAAGAAGCGATATGTCAAATAGTAAATGCTTCTTATGATGGTGCCGAAGCTTTTGGTGTTCAGCTTGAATGTCTGAGAAGAGAAGACAGAACCCTTGAAACCTTAAAGAAAATCTTTTCGTACTGCGAAAACAAGCCTATTTATATGACCAGCTATCGCTATTCAAACAGCACAGGATATACAGACGACGACTGTGCTCAGCTTCTTCTTTTGGGACTTGAGGCAGGCGGTACCCTTTGTGATATTATGGGTGATATGTTCTGTAAGGCTCAGTATGAGCTTACCTATGACCAAGAGGCAGTAAGAAAACAAAAGGAATTAGCTGCAAAAATTCACGCTATGGGCGGAGAGGTGCTTTTCTCCAGCCACGTAGGAACTTTTTTGAGTGAAGAGGAAATAATGAAAATTGCTTTTGCTCAACAGGATAGAGGTGCCGATGTTGTAAAAATCGTTACCCACGCCCAAACCCACGAACAGCTTATGACCGATATTAATATCTGTGACAGATTAAACAGAGAGCTAAAGAGCAAATTCCTTTTCCTTGCTAATGGCCCACACTGTAAGCTACTTCGTCAGATGGGCGCTGCCCTTGGCTGTTGTATGTACCTGACTGTTCAGCACTATATGCCGGTAAGCAGTAAGGAACAGCCACAGTTACGTGCCACCAAAGCTTTACGCGATGCAATGTTTAACTAAAATTTGTCCGTAGCACTGTTTTTTGTTCGGGGCAGTATAAAAATACAGCACCGCTCACTGCAAAACAGCACTACGAACAAATTTACCGTAGCACTATTTTTGTTCGGTGCGGTATAAAAAATACAGCACCGCAGTATTTTCAACAACTTAAGGAGAAAAATTATGAAAGCAATATTAGTAGGAAAAAATCAGGAGCTTTCCTTCAGTGAAGTGGAAAATCCCATTATAAAGAGTGAAGAGGTACTTGTGGAAATTCACTATGCCGCACTTAATCGTGCCGACCTTATGCAAAGAGCAGGAGATTATCCTCCTCCTCCCGGATGTCCCGAATGGATGGGTCTTGAGGTTTCGGGCGTAATAACAGAAATGGGCGAAGAGGCTAAGGCAAAATCAAACTATAAAATCGATGATAAGGTGTGCGCGCTTCTTGGTGGCGGCGGTTATGCCGAGTATGTAGCTGTTAAATACGATATGCTTATGCCAATTCCTGAAAATTGCTCTATGATAGAGGCAGCGGCAATGCCCGAAGCCTTTGCAACCGCTTATCTCAATCTTTTTATTGAAGGTAAAATCGAAAAAGGCAACACATTGCTTATGAATGCAGGTGCCAGCGGTCTTGCAAGTGTTGTAATTCCTATGGCAAAGGCCTTTGGTGTAAGGGTAATTACTACCATTATTGATGAAGAAAAGCGTAGTGCCGTTGAAAAGTTGGGTGCTGATATTGTTGTTAACACCCTTACCGAAGATATTGTTGAGGTGCTTAAAAATCAGCTTAGTGAGGGTCACAGCGTGGATGTGGCTATTGACTGCCTTGGCGGAGAAATTATGGGTAAATGTATCCATTATTTAACCCACGGTGCACGCTGGATAATGATTGCGGCACTTGCTGGTCAGTTTACAGAGATTGACCTTAAAAACATCTATGTAAGAAATGTAAGAATTATCGGCAGTACACTGAGAAGCCGTAAGCCTGAGGTTAAGGCACAGATACTTGCAAGTCTTGTTAAAGAGGTCTGGCCAAAGGTTAGCACAGGAGAGGTAAAACCCACTATTGATACTGTTCTTCCTATTACCGAGGCAGAAGCTGCCCATGCTTTACTTGCAGAAAATAAGAGCTGCGGTAAAGTGGTTTTACAGGTAAAATAAAATATACTAAGAAAACCTTCCCCTCTGAAAAGAGGAGAAGGTTTTTTTATATACGTGAGGATAAAAATCAAATCTTGTTCCCTAAATCCTAGACCCTAAACCCTAGTCCCTAGTCCCTAGACCCTAGTCCCTAGACCCTAGTCCCTAAATCCTATCCCCTAATTTCCCGGCGTATGAGAAAGTATTGCGGTAAAGTTGCCTTTAAGTGTAACCTTTCCCATATCTGCAGGAACGAAGAAAGTATCATACTGAGCAAATTGTTCGCCGTTTATATTACCCTGACCGTCTATAATAAATACACAAACAAAGCTATCCTGTGGGGTAAAGGCATATTCGCCGTTCACCTCTATTTTTACAGCCTCGAAATATGGACAGGTGGATAGAAGTGTTTCGCGGCAGTTTTCAAAAACCTTTGCTATTTTATCCTGTTCTTTTTTCATAGGTGTAAGATTAGATACCCTGACAGCTTGTTCTATATGTAATTCTCTGGGTTTGCCGTCAACACCAACTCTGCCAAAGTCATATACGCGGTATGTAACGTTTGAGTTCTGCTGAACCTCTGCAATTAAAAGTCCTGCACCGATTGCGTGAATGGTGCCTGAGGGTATAAAATAACATTCTCCCGCCTTACAGGGCTGAAAACACAGTACATCCTCAATAGTATTGTTTTTTATAGCTTCTTCTAACTCCTGCTTGGTGGTTTCCTTTTTAACACCATAGTAAATTCCGGCACCTTCCTTTGCGCCAAGAATATACCACATTTCAGTTTTTCCGTACTGACCTTCATTTTCAAGGGCATATTCGTCACTGGGATGAACCTGAATTGAAAGGCTCTGCTCGGCATCAATTATCTTTATCATCTGGGGGAACATTTCAAATTCTGCCGCCTTTTTGCCCAGAGCTTTTTCTCCCATTAGTGCGACTGCCTCGCTAAGAGTTTTTCCGTCAAGACTGCCGCCTACAACGGTGCTCTGTCCGTCCTTATGGGTAGAAAATACCCAACTTTCAGCAACCTTATCCATATCGCTAATGTTGTATTTTTTTCTTAAAATCTGACCGCCCCAAAGATAATCCTTAAAGGCAGGTGCCAAACGTAAAATTTCGCTCATATAACGTTCTCCTAATAAATAATAGACGGCTATCAGCCGTCTATTATTTTACAGTTTTAAAGTGGCTTTGTCAATATTATTTAGTGGGCGTTATGTTGTGAGTGGCGTCATATTCTTTAACAGCCATAAAAAAGCGGTCGGCTTTTTTTGCGGCATAGGAAAAGCTGTTATTATACCACCAGGAAGCAATAATTGAGCCTGCCTCGATAAACATTTCAACAGCACCGGCAATAAAGTTTTCGTCAGTATTAATTATATCAATACCGAATTTCTCAAGAACTATGTTAATTATTACAATTATAGTCATTATTGTTCTGACGATAGTTCCTTTTGTGATTTTAAGTTTCATTTTTATTTCTCCTTAATTACATTTTTTATATTTTCTTTTTGAATAGTAAAGTTTTCTTCTTTGCTAAAGAGATAAGAGGAGGAAAACAGCACCGCACCGGAAATATCTGCCTGATTTTTAATATGCAAAAGCTGCCGCGCTACAATGTCCGTCCCGTTTTTCCATTCCTGATTGTCTGGCTCTTTATCTGTATCTAATTTATAGGGCGCAAGACCTATGCACAGCCGTGTGTTGCTGTCTTTTGTCAGCTTAATCCAATCAAGCAAAAGCCGTTCAAAAGTAAAGTTCTCTACAGGATAATCAAAACCAAAGTAAAGCTGAGGAATTATCATATCTATGTAACCTGCCTGACACCAGCTTTTCACATCGGCATAAAGGGTATTTTTGTTTTTTTCTATATCAGCGGCAGGGCTGACCGAAAAGCAGACATCCTTGCCGCTGTTTTTAATTGCACCGTAAACTCCCGAAATCAGCAGATTTACATTTACTGTCCGCCAGACATCAAGGGGCAGAGGGTTTTTGTTTTGTGAAATATATTCTTCATACAAATGCTTATCAAAACTTTCATCTGTGGTGGGATAAAAGTAATCGTCGAAATGTATTCCGTCAATATCATAGCCGTTTATAATTTCTCTGACCCCGTCGATAACAAGTTTTCTTGCTTGTGCTGATGCGGGATTAAGGTAAAGCCCCTGCGCTGTATTTCCAAGTAACTGAGGATTATTTCTTACAGGGCTGTTCTGAGGAAGACTGTTTATGTCACTGTGTGACGAGGCTACTCGGTAGGGGTTAATCCAGCCGTGTAGCTCAAGGTCGTATTTTTTACATATTTGTGACATAATAAGAAGCATATCGCCTTCCTTATTTTGTGCCCAACTACAAAGGGGAAAATATTTTGAGGGATAAACACTGTCGCAAAAGGCGCGAAGATGCACAAACAGAGCATTGGCACCAATAGCCTGTGCGTTTTTGCAAATATCCTCAAAGCCTGTTTTAAAGTCGGGGTTTGCGGCATTGCTCAGCTCTGCATAGGTCACCCATATACCATATAAATAATCTGTTTGTTGCTGCTGTGTATCGGGAAGTTTCTGCTTACAACCGCACAGCATAATCAGAGTGAGAATTACTGCAATAATTTTTTTCATAAGAAATTTACCTTTCAGTGTTTTCGATAAGTATATTGTTAAGTTGGAACAATCCCTTGCCCTGCACCTTAATTCCTGCTCTGCCATTTATGCTCATAGGAATAATATAGTCGCAAAACCTGTTTTTACCTTTAATGCTAAAGCTGTAAATATCGGTGTTATCGTTAAAAACGGTTAGTAGAGCCTCTCCGCCAAACATTGCACGGACAGTTATTTTGCGGATTTTGTCCTGTTCGCTGCCAAGAAAAGCTGTAGTAAAGGAATAGTCTATATCCACAGTAACAGGATTTGCAGATTTGTCATATATAAGGTCGTTTTCGCCTTTTAGTGCAGATAAATAAATACAAACAGTATTTGTATCCGACATAATAAAATATGAATTATACGCCTTGGAAAAAGCATCTATTATCATAGTTTCCCGTGGCGTTTCCCAGAAAAACCAAGAAAGACCGCTATAGGCTTTATCAGGACTTTTATGCCCTGAGAGATAGGCAAATCCGCTTACAAGAGTGTCCATTACAAAAATTTTATTTTTTGCAATAAGAGCATAGTAGCCGTTTATGGTTACGGCAAAGATTTTCTGCTTTTCTTCTTCGCTCAGTAAAGCAAGGCTGTCCTTTATGTCTGCCGATAGCTCGTATACACTTCCCTCGGTGTAAAGATTACTGCCATAAAGGGTGTAAACGGCACCGTCACTGTGATACCAAACAAGGCGGTTTGAACAGGTCATTATTGTTCGGGGTCGGTCACAGCCTATAAAATTCGTAACCCTTGCAATTTTTCTTGACGGCTTTGGGGAAAGGGTAATGGTATCGTCATCCCTTAATGTGTCGCGGTCAATTTCCTTGCTTTCTTCAAGGCTTATACGATATATCTGTCTTTCCTTAAAAGCGAATATATACCTGTTTTGCTGAGAAAGTGCAGTAACATCCCCTCGGTCATCCCCTACGTTAAAGCTGTTTTCTTCACAGAAATACAGTGGCTGATTTTTTCCGGAATAATAAACCCTGTCACCGTTTGTCTGACCTCCTGAGAGAAATAAACGGCAGTCAAAGCTAACAGGCTTTATCCGTCGGCTGAGAAGAGCATAAGCTTTTTCGCTTGTATCAGTATATGCAAAAATTCTCAGGGAATTGTCACGGCGAAGTCGGGGAAGAGGATAATTTTCATTGTTTGCAAGGGCGGTTATTGTGCCCGATTCTCTGTCCACTCTGAATTTAAGGACTACATCCATAAAATTTTGTTCATCAGAATAGTTTGAATTAGAGGGAATAATAAAATCCCTCTTTTGATAGGTAGAGGTGTAATATTCTATTCTTACAGAACTGTCTTTGGCAAGGGATACAGGCAAAGAAAAGGAGTAAGAGGTGTCATCACAGGAAAAATCGGCCTCAAATCCGCCTCCTAAATAATTAATACCTTCGGGGTAGACGGTATCCTTAATCGCAGGTTCAATAAGCTGGGAATATTCGTTGCCGTGGCCATGCTTCATAATCAGAGGATGGTAAAATTGCTGAGGTGAAATATTTGCAAGTCCTGAACAGTCGGAGTTTAATTCATAATATTTTACCTGAGTAATTACTTCGTCGGATTTCAAAGAGGTGCTTCTGGTTGGAATTATGACAAAAATTCCGCAACCCTTCATAGCAGAGCCCTTTATAAAAAGTATATTTTTTATATCATAACCAAATCCGCCGTTAGCAGATACAAGCTCAAGAGTGAAAAGCTGTTTTGTCTGTCCCATATCATTAACGGCATAAAACCAAATATCAGTACGGTCAAAATAAATTTCCTTTGCCACTGCCATAAGGGTGTTATAGCCTTCTACAAAAGTAAAGGGGAAATCTGCAATAAATACCTTTTGGTCGTTTGTGGGATAGCCGTTGTCAATAAGAATACCATTTTCACTTACCAAGGCGGGACGGGTAGCAAGGACTCCTCGGCTGTTCCATATATTATTGCTGTGGCTAAGCTTATCACAAGCAAGAGAAATCGGGTCGTGAGCAGAAATCGTACCTGTTATACGGGAGGTCGACTGCTTTTTTAAGGAGCCGTTTTTAAGGGAAGGAAATTTCATTATATGCACCTCACATTTTTGGGGAGTGTATCCTGACGGGTTTCGATTTTTGAAAGAGCCTTTGCTCTTTTAGCACTGTAAAGAGTCGAAAGTAGCTCACTTTTCTCCCCATTTGAAAGATGCAGACTGATATAATAAGCTATTCCGAAAACGGCGGCATCGCAAAGCGGTTGCTCAATGTCCAGCTCTTCAACAAGACTTTCGGCAGTTTTCAGCGATAAATCACTGAGTACATTATTTACAAAAATAAGGCCGTCGGCTTTTTGAGAAGAGATAAGATATTCCTCATCCTCTCTTATTCCTGCAAGAGATAGGGCTGTTTTATAAAGTTGACTGGCTTTCATTTGTTTCCTCCTTTATTGCTTTTGCGTGGAAATGAACGTTTAAGTATCGGGAGCTGTCAAAGGGAAAATACCACTGCCCGTTTTCATCCTCAATAAGAATACTTCGTTTGCCGTATTTGACCTTCCAGAAATCCAACCATAAAAGAGCGATTTCCTCTAAAAACGTTCTGTAACGTAAAACAAGAGAAGCCATAGAAACACCTGCTACCTGAGATAGCGACTGTATGGCGGCAGTGTTGTTGTAGTTAATTTTGCCAAGGGTTGTCATACCTGCACCGCTTGACTCAAGTGTGTTGGTAATAAGGTCAGATATGCCTGTGCTGAAGTTTGTGGAAAAGTCGGGCGGAGAAACAAAACGAATAGCTCCTGCTACATCCTCATTGGTGCCGTAAATTTTGATTATCTGTCCGGGGTCATTGGTAATTTCTCCTGCAACAGTATCGCCGTTTACCGTCATAATCGGCATACCCATAGACATACTTGCCCACACGTGAGCGGTCAGCATACGATTGATTGCTATTTGATTTGGAAGCAGATGTGTTACTTCGCTCTCTCCTAAAATACAGCCGTCCCTCTTTTCCCACTGGAAAATATTTATAGGGTATCTTGAAAGGTGGGTATTATAAGCAGGACGGACAACTGCCGTTTCGGTTACACAAACAGCCATAACATTACAGGCATTTTCTTTGTAATGCTTGTAAAGCTTTGTAAATACAGTGGTTTTTGTATCAGAGTAGCTATCGCTTTTGATTTTTTCAGGCTCCCCGCCCCACATAGCTGCAGTGTGTTTAAGAGTTTGTGTATCGCAGTGGGTAACAAGAATTATATAGGGCTGTTTTTCGGTATCTTCCTCACTGTAGTCGGCAAAATATACATTCTCCACAGGCAGCACCTCGCAGGCAATATCCCCCTTTTCGTTTTCGGCGTCGTTATCCCAATAGGTATAAAGGACACCTGTGCCACTAACAAAGCTGTTCCTTAAAATATCAGCGGTTTTACTGCCGAAATGAAGCTTCTGGTTTGTTATGTCAAGATAGTCGCTCAGCGCTTGGCTTAATAGTCGGATTTCATTGTCATCGGCATTTTCTTTGAATGTATATTTACCTGATGCTACCTGTGATTTTAAAGCAAGAGAATCCTCGTTTTCTTTGTTCAGATAGGAAATACCCTCGGCAGTAAAGCGTATGCGGGTTTTGTCTGAAATAAGCTCTCCCATTTTATATTCGCCGATGCGTCTAACAATGTTATGACGGACTAAAGGACGGTCAGAACCAACGTTAGCACCGTACCACTGATCCCCCATATAAAAACGCCTGTTGATTTCGTTTTGGCTATACAGACCTTTTTCCCCGAGGGAGAGCTTAAAATTTCTTGATGTTTCATATTCTTTAAATATTTCTTTTGGGGTGTTCATAGTGCCTCCTTAATGAAACAGGGGAGAAGCTTCTCCCCTGTGATTTTGAACTTTACTAAGCTACAGTTACCTTAGCAATGTTTGAATTGTGCTTTGCAAGAGAGTCAACGGTAATTACTGCATAGAAGTAGTGCTCACCGGTGGTAAGGTCAGTAGGAATGGACATAGAAGCAGAGGTTGCTCCTGCTACTTTAACAGCGTTTGCACCGTTTTCGTCACACTTGTACCACTGATAAGTAAGGGTGCTGCCCGAAGCGGAAGCGGTAACAGAAAGATTTCCTGTAATGCTGCCCTCAGTTACAGACTTGTTTGCAGGCTGAGTGGAAATGGTTACCTCGGGAGAAAGCCATGCCCATACAGCATCAAGACCGCTTTTCTTTACGAATACATCATAGTAAATACGGTAGTCGAATTTAAAAGCGTCTGCATCGGGATTCTGGTCGGGAGCAAAAATACGCATCTTTTCGGTTTTCTTCATAAGGTGAGCGCCGTCCTTGGCACATACAAGCATATAAACCTCTTTAGCGTTTTCTGCAGGAACAAAGCCGCCTGCATTGCCGGTTTTATAGGTGTATGCGGTCTTCATTCTTTCGCTTACAACAGGAATAAGAGCTACCCCGTTAAGAGATTTAACCTTAAGGTTAATTTCGCCCTGACTGAAATCTGATACAGTAATCATTTTGGAAATTTCTTCAGAGTTCATAAGACGTGCATACATACAACTGTCAATAAAGGCAACAAGCTCGGTATCATAGCCTACCTTTTCCTGAACATTGTTGATAAGCTCACAAAGTGCAGCGTAGGGCTTATCGTTTTCTCCGTTTATAATATTACCTCTTGTAGCAGCAAGACCTGAAAGCTTAGAAAGAACATAAGCATCACATTCGGGAACAACCTTTGTGCGAACATATTCGCCCAAGATTTTACCCGCAAGATTTGCAACGCCTGTTTCATCAAGGTCTTCGCGGTCAATCTGAAGAGAACGGGCGCGGTCCATCTTCATAGTATAAGAGGTGTTAGATACAGTTATTGCGCCTCTGGTAAAGCCTGTATCGCGGTCATAATCAGCAAGACCTGAAAAGTCAATATCAGGTACGATAACTGTCTTTGCGCCTACGAAGCGAGCTCCGAAGGCGTTGTCGGCAAAGAAGCCTGTTGCACTTTTCTGTGTGAAAAGGCGGTCAAGCTCTTCGCTGTATACATTTGCATTTTCTAAAGTGTTAATTGCCATAAAAATTTTTCTCCTTTAAATTTAATGATTCCATATACCACGTATAAATTCGTGGCTTTCGGGTGAGCGGGATAAGCCGCTGTCTTTTTGCGAACCGACAGAGCTTTGAATATTTTCCCGTTTTTGTTTTTCCTGCGCATACTTAAGTGCGTCCTGTCTTGCCTTGTACCTTAAATATTCGTCAAGAAGGTTAGAGTTGTTTTCTTTTGCGCGGTCGATAACCTCTGTAGGTAGGCTGTCGGTGGATTTCTCAGGAAAATACTCCTTGAAATCGTTGAGTCCCCGAAGTTCTTCTTCGGTATTACCTTCAAGACTTAAAATACGGTGAGCCATTTCGCTGTTTCCTCCGCACTGCTGTGTGAGCTCTTCTATTCTTTTTTCTGTTCTCTTCTTCTCCAGTGCATTAAGGAAATCAGAGGTGCTCATATTTTCCTGTTTTGCAAAAAGCCTTACCTTTTCCCACTGTGGAGAAATTGCATCATACTTGAGTCCCTTTTGGGAAAGGCTTGAAGCTTCTTCTACAGTAATGTTCCGTATTTCCTTGTTGAATTTTACAGGAATAAACAGGTTGTTGTTCTCTGTGGATTGCTGCGGGGTTATTTCGTTCTTTTCTTCCATAAGTTTTCTCCTTTATGTTTTTTATGTGAAGACAGATGTTCTGTCGGTTCGCCGGGATAATAATTAACAAGTGTTTGCCAGTCGGCATTTTTTGTCAATGTGCATCTGTAACGGTTTTTAAGGCAGTCCTTTATTTTCCGTGCTGCTTTGCCAAAAAGCAGTCCTATGGTAAAGGCCGTTACATTTACAGATATAATAATCAGTATTTTGGTTATTTCCATTTTTTCAGTAATACATCACTACAGCAGTATTTACTGTGCGGTGTAGCTTCCTCCTTAAAATATTTCACATCCTCAAAGGCATAGCGAAGTGCATCCATAAGATGATTGTTGCTGTCCTCGGGAATTCGCTGTCCTTTTTGGTTGCATTTTTGTGAATAGCGGTAACTGCTCAGCTCGGTAATTGCTCCTGTGCAGGAGGGCTCAACCGTTATTTTATACTCGCTTATTCTTGCAATACCGCTAAGTATACTGTCAGGTCCCTTTACAGCAGGAGTTATACGGGAGATTCCCATTCGCCTTAAATCTTCATTGGATTTTGGCTCACTTGAGTCGGCTCGTATTCTCTCCTTTGCAAAGCCTTTCTTTTTTATACGGGCAGCAATATCGCTGTTTAGCAACCGCTTTTCATAAAATTCATCAAAAATATGAAGCTGCATTTTCTTTTTGTTAACGGCAAAGGCTATAAAAGCCGTAGGGTCATTGGTGTAGCCATAGTCAAGACCGAAAAAAGCCTTCCAGTCCTCGGGATTTTCGTCTTTGAAATCAAGACTTTGCACCGTCCAGTTTTCAAAAACCAGACCTTCGGCAATGCCCCATTCTCCAAGACCTGCTACAGCGTACTTTCTGGCATTTGTTTTTTTCATACGCTCAAAAACCTGTCGGTCGGTTTCATCAAGAAACTCATTGCACAGATAATTTGTGGAAAAAACCGATGTGTTGTCTGATGCAGTGTCAAAAAAGCGTTTTTTCAGCCAATGTTCACTGCTCCAGGGGTTAAAGGTTATGGTGGTTTGCTTAAAGTAGCCCTTTTCTACCTCACCTCTTGGAACAGTAAGGTCTAATTTATCAAAATCTGCTTCGCTTCCTATTTCAAAAGCTTCCTCTATCCATACAAAGTTGATAGTTCCTGTGGGAACAGTAAGACCGGCAAGCTTTAGTACATCGTCGGTTCCTCTGAAGATGATTTTCTGTCCTGTGGGCAGATATGTCATTTCCATATTTGATGCACTGTTACTCCAGTATTTTTCTACACCCAGCCTTTTCTGTGCCCAGCAAAGTACCGCAAAGGTGGAATTTCTGTGAGTGTTCATAACCGCCCTTATAACAAGTAGGTTTGAGAGAGGATATTTCATAAGACGGTAAATAAGATTAAGGGCTGTTACGCTTGATTTTTTACTTCCCTTACCGCCCTTTAAAACTCTGTACCGCTTTTTACAGTTCCAGAACTCGTCATAGCCTTTTCCGATAAGGTCGGTTACCTTAACTGTTGACATCGTCTATAATAGTCACCTCATCTTTGCTCTGCCCTGTTTCAGAATCTGATATAAGGGCAAGAATTTCCTTTATTGCCGACATATCGCCGTTAGCCGCCTTTTTGTAAAGAGCCGCCAATATGCAAGACGCTCTTGTGGGACGAGAGAACCTGAACCCATCCTCCTTAAGCTGTGTTTTTTCAGTTGTAGGAAGTGACTGAGAAAGCAATTTTTTCATTTCTTCCTTCATAAATTCGTTTTTAATTTTCATCACCCTTTCGCGTTTGCAAATGCTATTATATAGACTAAATTTGCGACATTCACCGACATCTTTATGAACAATAAAGTGTGCAAAAATGTGCATAAGTCTGTGCATAACCTGTATAACTACCCTTAAAAATGGTAGAAAACCGCTTAAATAGGCGGTTTTCATTGTGCATAAAGTTGTATTTTCATTGTGCATAACAAAAAATAACCGACTCAAAAAGAGTCGGTTATAAGAATAAAAAATTATAAATTTTCAAACAATCAGTCTTCTTTTTCGACAATAGCAATGGAAAGGTCGCTAAGCTGAGTCTTATCAACGGCGGCAGGAGCACCTGACATAAGCTCACTGGAGTTAGAAACCTTGGGGAAAGCAACCACATCACGCAGACTGTCGCTACCTGTCAGCAGCATACAAATTCTGTCAAGTCCTATTGCAAGTCCGCCGTGAGGAGGAGCGCCGTAACGGAAGGCATCGGTTAAGAAACCAAACTTTTCGTGAGCCTCGGCTTCACTAAGACCCAGCGCCTTGAACATCTGATTCTGAAGCTCGGGGTCGGTAATACGAATAGATCCGCTGGACAGCTCAATTCCGTTCATAACAAGGTCATAAGCCTTTGCGTAAACTTTACCCGGGTCAGATTCAAGATAGGGGATACACTCATCAAGCGGAGATGTAAAGGGATGGTGCATAGCATCCCAGTTGCCTGTATCCTCATTATACTCAAAGAAGGGGAATTCGGTTATCCAAAGAGGCGCATAGGAGTTAGGAATAATATCAAGGCGTTTTGCAATGGTAAGACGAAGATTACCGAGTACCGATAAGGCAAGACGCTTTTTATCAGCAATGATAAATACTACGTCGCCCTTTTCGCAGCCTGTTCTTTCCATAATAGCGGCAAACTCTTCTTCGCTTAAGAATTTAGCAAATGCGCAGGTGGGGGTTTCCTCAGCATATCTTATAAAGGCAAGTCCCTTAGCACCGATTCCCTTTGCCTCTTCGGTTAATTTGTCGATTTCTTTTCTTGTATAAACACTCGCACCGCCCTTAGCGCAAATAGCTCTTACGGTGCCGCCGTTTTTAACGGTGTCGGCAAATACGGAAAAACCGCTGTTTTCTACAATATCAGAAAGGTCGATAAGCTTCATATCAAAGCGTATATCCGGCTTGTCTGAGCCGTACTGCTCCATAGCATCGGTAAATTTAAGTCTGGGCAGGGGAAGTGTAAGCTCAACACCTAAAATTTCACCGAAAAGACGCTTCATATAGCCTTCGGCAATCTGGAAAATATCCTCCATAGTTACAAAGGACATTTCCATATCTATCTGTGTAAACTCAGGCTGACGGTCAGCACGTAAATCTTCATCGCGGTAGCAACGGGCAAGCTGAACATATCTGTCAAAGCCGGATAGCATTAAAAGTTGTTTGTAAAGCTGAGGTGACTGAGGCAGAGCGTAGAAGCTTCCGTGATGAATACGAGAGGGAACAAGGTAATCTCTTGCACCCTCCGGGGTAGATTTAATAAGGGTAGGGGTTTCAATCTCTAAAAATCCGTTTTCATCGAAATAATCCCTTGTCACCTTTGCAATGCGGTGACGGGTCATAATGTTTTTCTGAAGCTTTTCTCTTCTTAAATCTAAATAGCGGTATTTAAGACGAAGCTCCTCGTTTGCTTTAGTATCGTTAGTAATATCAAAGGGAGGAGTTTCGGATTTGCCCAGAATTTTAAGGGTAGTAACCTCGATTTCGATTTCGCCTGTGGGTATTTCCTTGTTTACAGAAGAACGCCGTCTTACCTTACCCTGTGCCATAAGCACAAACTCGCTTCGTACGGTAGAAGCCTTTTCAAAAACGGCTTTTTCGGTATTATCGTCAAAGGCAAGCTGAAGAATACCTGTTCTGTCTCTCAGGTCAATAAATATAAGACCGCCAAGGTCCCTCTGACGTGCGGTCCAACCGCAGACAACAACCTCTTTGCCCTCATCCTGTGTTGTAAGAGTACCGCAATAGTGGGTACGCTTAAGTGAATCCATTCTGTCAAGTGCCATATATGTTACCTCATTTCAAAGCTTCGATAAGATTGTCAATGGCGATTTGGCTTTCGGTACCATCTGCCATATTTTTAAGACGGACAATGCCTGACTGAAGCTCATCGTCGCCTAAAACAACGCTTGTTCTTGCACCTATTTTGTTAGCATAACGCATCTGAGCCTTTAGTCCGCGTGAGCAAATATCGGTTTGTGCAGACAGTCCTGCCTTTCTTAAGGTGCTGCAGATACGGGCGGCTTTAACGATTGCCTTTTCGCCCATAGGTGCAATATATATGTCGCAGGGGGTGTCTTTTCCAATTTCCTTATTCTGATTGGAAAGAACCAAAAGCAGACGCTCAATACCCATAGCAAAGCCAAGGGAGGCTGTAGCGGGAGCGCCCATTTGCTCCATAAGACCGTCATATCTGCCTCCGCCGCAAACTGTGGACTGAGCACCGATATCACCGCTTATAAACTCAAAAACGGTGCGGGTGTAATAGTCAAGACCGCGAACGATTTTCGGATTAACCTTAAACTCAATTTCCATTTCATTAAGCTGTGTTTTTACTGCTTCAAAGTGATTATGGCAGTCCTCGCACAAAAAGTCTATCATTACGGGAGCATCCTTTGCAATGTCGGCGCAAACAGGAGATTTGCAGTCCAGAATTCGCATAGGATTACGGGTCAGTCTGTCCCTGCAGGTTTCACAAAGATTATCCTTTTTGCTTTCAAAATAATCGGTAAGTGCCTTGTGATAATTAGCTCTGCAGACAGGACAGCCGATGGAATTTATTTCAAGGGATAAATTTTCAAGACCTATAGAAGTGAGAACGCTGTTTGCAAGGGAAATAACCTCAGCATCGGCAGAGGGTGCGGCAGCACCGATACATTCGACGCCGAACTGATGGAATTCTCTGAGTCTTCCTGCCTGTGGCTTTTCATAACGGTAGCAACCGCCGATATAACAAACCTTCTGAGGCAGACTCTGATTATAAAGACCGTTTTCAATAACGCTTCTTATAACACCTGCAGTAAGCTCTGGGCGCAGCGTTATACTTCTTCCGCCCTTATCGTCAAAGGTATACATTTCCTTTTGGACAACGTCGGTGGTATCTCCAACGCTTCTCTGGAATACTTCGGTGTGTTCAAAAACAGGAACACGAATTTCCTTAAACCCGAAAAGACGGGCAGTTTCCAGCATTTTTCTCTCAACATACTGCCATTTATAGCTTTCCTCAGGCAGTACATCATTTGTGCCCTTAACGGCACGATTAATTTCGCTCATTTAATAATACCTCCGTTTACAAGACAAGATAACGCCTTGTAAAGATTAGTGCTGTTTTACATATTCACGCCAGTCAAGGTCACCGCGCTCAAGACCGTGAATCAGCATTTCGGCGGTAGCAATATTGGTGGCAACAGGAATATTATGGACATCGCAAAGTCTGAGCAACGCGGTTTCATCAGGCTCATGAGCCTTTGGAGTGATGGGGTCTCTGAAAAAGAGAACTAAGTCTATCTCATCACAGCCTATACGGGATGCTATCTGCTGACTTCCACCCTGACTTCCGCCTAAAAAACGGATAATCTCCAGACCGGTTGCTTCACTAACGGTTTTTCCCGTGGCGCCGGTGGCAAGGAGGGTGTGTCGTGAAAGTATACCGCAATAAGCGATACAGAACTGTACCATAAGTTCTTTCTTGGCGTCGTGTGCAATCAGGGCGATGTTCATAATATATACATCCTTTCTTTGTTTTTATATTTTTTTAGGTTTTGGAAGAGGAATATTCTCACCCATTAATCTTTTTATAATTCTTAAAAAAGCTTTAGAAGCTTTTCCTCGTTTAATAAGTCTGCCTTTTGCCTGGTTTATAAGTATTTGTGTGTCGTTAGGAACAACACCTATAAGCTTTATTCGAGAGGAATCAATAATATCATCTATACCTTTATATATACCGCTTTTTATATAATCCATTGAAAAACGATTTATTATAAGTCGGTTATCGGTTTTTCCAATTTCAAAAAGCCTGTCAGCAACTACACCTGCATCCCTTATACTCACAGGGTCGGGGTTGCAGACGGTGAGGAAACGGGTGGTATCGGGCATCTGCTTATACAGTCTTAAATCAATACCTGCAGGAAAATCCACGATAACAACATCAAAGCGAAGGGTAGCTTCTCTTATGAAATCACCAAAGGAGTCCTCATCAATTCTGCCGTAAAAGGCAGGTGCGGGAAGAAGATATATAAAGGGATGGTCTTTTACGGGATAAATAGCGCTGTTAACATCGTGACCATCGAAAACATCAGATAAATCAAGGACAACCGTTTCGCTTAACGATAACATAATGTCAAGACATCTGAGCCCTTCATCAAGGTCAATAAGCAGAGTTTTTTTCTCAAGCTGTTCTGCGGCGGCGGCAAGACAGGTTGCAACGGTGGATTTGCCCACACCGCCTTTTCCCGAAGTAACAGCAAAAAGGTTATTCATTTCTTACCGACACCTCCCAAAGCTTTTAAAAAAATATAGTATAGTATATCATAATGTTTTTTTGTTGTCAATTTCAAAGAGATATTAAATTGTTAGGTTCAGCCTACGGTAAAACGGTATATGACGGAGAATTATCCACAGTTGTTTCCTGAGAGAAGAAATAAGCGTCAAGAGCTGCCTTTACAACAGAACCTGCTGCAAAGCCTGAGCTTCCGTGTTCAAGTACAACGGCAATAGCAATTTCGGGATTTTCAAAGGGAGCAAAAGCAACAAACAAACTGTGGTCAAGACCCTCGTTCTGCGCGGTACCTGTTTTACCGCCTACCTTAATGGAATAGGTGCTGAATACAGCACGTCCCGTACCGTCCTCGGTAACCGAAAGCATACCTTCCTTTACACTTGCAAGGGTAGAGGGGTTAATGGTAACGGTATTAAGTACCTCGCCTTTATTGTCACTATAGGTTTTCTTAAGGTCATAAGAAACGATTTTGTCCACAAGAGAAGCCCTGTAACGAGTGCCTCCGTTGGCAAGGGTAGAGGTATAAACCGCCATCTGCAAGGGGGTAAAGGCGTTTTTCTGTCCTATTGCAATCTGCAGTGTATCACCGCTTCCCTCGGCTACATCGGCAAGAAGCCCTGAGCTGTCGGAGATTTCAACTCCTGTTTTAACACCAAGTCCAAACTGAGTATAATAATCTGTAAGTCGTGAAGCACCAACTCGTCTGCCCACCTCAAAGAAGAAGTAGTTACAGGATTTTGCAAGGGCACGGTTAAGGCTTATATTGCCGTGTGTGTGCATACAGGAGGGGGTATAGTCCTTAAAGTAACGGTAGGTACGTACACAGCAGATGTTTTCGGTAGCGGTAAGCAGTCCGTTATCAATACCTGCAATGGCAACAATAGGCTTTATGGTAGAGCCTATTGGATAAATACCCTGAAAGGCACGGTTTATAAGCGGGTTGTTGGGAGCGTTTAGTATGGAATTATAGTCGGTCATATACGTTTTCATATCATAGGTAGGATAGTTTGCCGAAGCAAAAATCTCACCCGAATGAACATTCATAACCACTGCCGCACCGCCGGTACATCTTCCTCCCTTTGAGTTAAGGTCGGTAATTACGTTTTTAAGAGCTTCCTGTGTATCATCCTGAATGGTTTTATCTAAGGTCAGCATAACCGTTTTACCCGGTATTGGCTCTTTTGTGACCTCACTTCCTATAATAACCCTGTTAGCATCTATATAATAGGTGATTTCGCCGTCGGTACCTTTGAGAATGTCCTCTGCATAGGCCTCAATACCGCTTTTGCCTACCTTATCATTATAGGAGTAGCCCTTTTCTTTAAGCTCCTCCCACTGTTCAGCATATATAGAGCCTACAGTACCTATAAGATGGGGAGCAAGGTCGGTGTCAACATATTCTCTGAAATGGGCGGTTTCCACAGTAACACCGTCAAGCAAAAAGCTGCTTTCGCTTACCTTCTGCATAACGGCAGTAGGTACATCCTCTGCAAAAACATAAGGGTTTGCAATGGAAAAGTTTGAATATACCATAGTATATCTTACACCCATAATAATACGGGCTTCCTCGGTGGTAAACTCAGACAGCTTATAGGTTTCAATAAGCTTGTCAAAGGCATTCTGGCTTGAAGCATAGTGAGCAAGACCGATAGAAGAAAGAAAAGAGGAGGAAACGCCATCGGTAAAGGTATAGGGGGCGGTTTTAGAAAGAGGAAGCTTGTCTGCCCACTGAGTTTGCTCTGTTTCAAGATAACGGCAAAGGGTAAGTATCATTTTATTAAGGGTGTCGTAATTTATATAGGCACTGTTAAAAACAATGTTATAGCCCTCGCGGTTGACGGCGATTTCTCTGCCTGCACTGTCAAGGATTTCTCCGCGGGGAGCCTTAAGAGTGGCTTTACGGGTTGTAACGCCGTCCTCGCTTAAATATTTGTTTGCATTAACAACTCCCAAATAACCAAGTCGCATAACACCTAAGGCAATAATAATGGATAAAAATATAGCGAGAGCATTTATTCGTGTGTTTTTCTTTTTTGCAAAAGGCAAGAAACTCACCACCTTTAATTAATATTTGTATTGGTAATTAATTTGGCTTCTTTTCCCTGTGAATCCATTTTTCAAGAAAATAAAATGGAATTATAAAAACCGAAGTATAAAGTGCACTGGGCGCTAAATGCCACATAAGATAATACACCTTTCCCTGAACATCGGGAAAAAGATAATAAATACACCATTTACTGAGAAAATATGCGGCACAGGTTAAAACAGACAGTACAATGGCGGCAGGGAAATTGCGGTTAAATATGTTTTTGGTTAAAAGTCCCACCAAAAAGCCTATGAACATAAAGGCAAGGGTGTTAAAGCAGGTGGTCTGTGAGGAAACCGCATCACAGGCCATACCGCAGACAGTGCTGAAAATAAGACCCGCTATTTCTCCTTTGAACATAGCCACTGCTATACAAAGGGGAAGCAGAATAAAGGGAGAAGCGGTATAAATGGTAATGTCTATAGTGGATGTATAGTGAAACAAATACAGCAGGAATGCAATCAGCACTTCGATGTATGGAAATTTACGCTTTCTTTCTATAAACATAGCCGTTACTCCAGACCTTCCCCAAGAGTTCCCTGTCCTGAAAAGGAGGTTATAATCATTACATTTCTTATTTCGGAAAAATCTACAAAGGGTACAACGCTTGCAAAAAGAGAGGAGGTATAGGTATCGCTTTTGATGGTATCAACGCTTCCTATTAAAAGGCCTTCGGGGAAAAGTCCCTCACCCGAGGTGACAACGGTATCGCCTACGGCTACATTGCAGGAACGTGCAAGGTTATAAAGCTTAACCTTTCCATCCTTTGCAAAATCGGCAGTTCCCGAGAGTATACCCGAGTCCCCTGTTCTGCTGTCGTTTGCACCGCAGATTATTTCGGGACTAAGTATTGTAGTTACTTTTGAGGTGGTAATTCCCACACTGCTTATATAACCAACAAGATAGTTGCCCACAATAACAGGGTCGTAAGGCTCAATGCCGTGTGCCGAGCCCTTGTTAATAACAAAATTATGGTAAAGGTCGTCTTTGTCTATGGAAATAAGACGGGCGTCAGAAAAAGAAAAGTCGGGATTTTGGTCTTTGATTTCAAGATAATTCTTGTAAAACTCATTTTGCCTTTTGGTTTCGTCAAGCTCTGCCTGAGCCTGTCTTAGCTCACCAAGCTCTTCTTTAAGCTCCTGATTTTCAAGGAGAAGGGCATTGCCCTCATTGAATTTCTTGTCAAGGCCCGTAAAGAAGGCAGAAATGCCTGTTGCCATATCCTGAATAGGTGCAGTTATGGTACCGATAAAGCTTGATGTGGGAGAAAAAATACCCCCGATAAGCCTTATAACGATAGCAAGAGCCAAAACACCGCAGATAATAGAAAGACAAAGTCTGAACCTGCGTGTTCTAAAGAAAAAACGCATATTTTAAAACTCCTATCTGAAGCGTTTGGAATGACGGAATACATAGTTTTCAAAGCCTGAGCTTCCGTCAAGTCTTTTAGCAGTGCCTAAAACTACACAGTCAATGGGGTTAGGAGCAATCTGAACAGGCATACCTGTTTCTCTTGCAATAAGCTCAGCAAGACCGCGAAGCAGTGCAGTACCGCCTGTCAGGGTTATGCCTCTGTCAATAATATCTGCAGACAGCTCAGGGGGAGTCTTTTCAAGGGTTATACGGACAGTATCAACTATCTGTCTTATAACCTCAGACATAGCCTCTCTTACCTCTGCAGAGGAAATATTTATGTTTTTGGGAAGACCGTCAACGAGGTTTCTGCCACGCACCTCGATAACCTTTTCATCTTCATAAGGAAGTGCAGAGCCGATTTCGATTTTTATCTGTTCAGCACTTCGCTCACCTATAAGAAGATTATGCTTACGCTTTACATATTGTATAATTGCACCGTCAAGGTCATCTCCCGCTTTACGAAGTGACTGACTTGTTACAATATCGCCGAGAGAAATAACCGCAACGTCGGTGGTACCGCCGCCTATATCGGCAACCATATTACCTGCCGCATCCCATATAGGAAGGTCAGCACCAACTGCTGCTGCCATAGGCTCTTCAATAAGGTCGATTTCTGCGGCACCTGCAGTTTTAGCGGCATCATAAACAGCACGGCTTTCAACCTCGGTAACACCTGCGGGAATACAGATAACCATTCTTACTCTTGAAAACAGCGAGCCCTTGAGTGCCTGACTTATAAATCTTTTAAGCATTGCGGCAGTTACGTCAAAGTCGGCAATAACACCATCCTTTAAGGGACGTACCGCAATTATGGAGCCGGGGGTTCTGCCTATCATAGCCTTTGCTTCGCTTCCTACAGCTCTTACGGCGTCGTTTCTTACATCATAGGCAACGACAGAGGGCTCCCTCATAATTATTCCTTTTCCTTTTACGCAGACCAGAGTCGTGGCACTTCCAAGGTCTACTCCAATATCTCTTGTAAACATAAACTATTCTTCCCTTTTATATTATTTTTTCGGCGGAACTATAAAGTTTATAGCTCTGTGAAGATTTTTAATATTGATAGTATCCTGAGGCGGTACGTATTCGCCGTCAAGAGTCCATTCCACATTCCCTGCATCCTGGACGGTAATCTTACTTGTCTGTAAGAAGGTTATACCGTTTTTGTTTAAATCGCGGGTGAGAATGGCTGAAATTAAATTATTGAAGTCATTAAGGTTTTTTGGGTAATGAAGTAAAAGCACCTCAAATAGACCGTCACTCAGCTCAACAACCGTTTCATCGTAGTGAACAACACCCCCAACCGACATAGAGTTGGAAATTGTTCCGAAAATAAAGTCATCTTCAATAACGGTGTCGTTACAGGTGAACTTTAAATGAATGGGGCGTATGTTCTCCAGTGTTTTAACACCCTCCAGGAAATAAGCAAGCTTACCCAGTGCATTTTTAATATCCTGAGGTGCTGAATATGAAGCTTCTGTAAAGGCGCCAAAGGAAGCGGTGTATGAAAAATATTTATTTGAAAATTTTCCTATATCAAGGGGGATAATGTTGTTTTTCAGGATGTCCTCTGCAGCCTTTTTCATATTTTTGCTGATTTTCAGACCGCTTGACCATTCGTTAAGGGTTCCCGAGGGAATATATCCGAGGTTATAGTGGTTTTTGTTTTGCATAAGACCTGTTATAACCTCATTTAGTGTGCCGTCGCCGCCGCAGACAACAATTATGTCAAAGCTGCTGCTCAGAGAGGCGGCCTGTCTTGTGGCATCCCCTCTGCAACAGGTAATGTGAATCGTAACTCTATATTCTTTAGACAAAGCATTTACCACGTTAAAAAGCTGAGTTTTGATTTTACCTGTTCCTGAACTGGGGTTTGCAATAAGAAATAAGTTTTTCATTTTATCACCCCTATATCTATTGGCATAGTAGCCGTTGCATTAAGGGATATATCGGCTATATTGCCATTTTCATATTCATAAATTGCCTGAGCTCCTACCATTGCGGCGTTATCACCACAGAATTTAAGTTCAGGTGTGTAAAACTCAAACCCGTTTTTCTCACATTGCTTTTGCATACGGCTTCTCAGCTCACTGTTTGCCGAAACACCGCCCGCAAGAACTATCTTGGTGTGACCCGTATCTTTTGCTGCTTTAAAGGTTTTGTCGATTAAAATGTCACACACCTTTTTTCTAAGGGTTGCACAGAGAACCGGAACGTCTACCGTTTGTCCCTTTTGTGACTGATTGTGAATAAGATTTACCACCGCAGTTTTCAGTCCCGAAAAGCTAAAATCGTATTCGCCGCCGGATGTTTTGGGCGTTGGCAGAGGATAAGTCTTTTCGTCAGGTACAGTGGCAATTTTGTCAAGATTTACCCCTCCGGGATAGTCAAGTCCCATAGCGCGAGCCGCTTTATCAAAGCATTCTCCCGCCGCATCATCAAGAGTCTGACCGATAATCTTAAAATCGGTATAATCCTTTACAGAGCAAATTACCGTATTTCCTCCTGACACCACAAGACACAGAAAGGGTGGCTTTAAGTCCTTGTGGGTAAGATAGTTAGCGGCAATATGACTTCGCAGATGGTGTACCGCAATTAAAGGCTTATTCAGTGAAAGGGAAAGCCCCTTTGCAAAGTTAACCCCCGTCAGCAAAGCACCGATAAGTCCGGGATAGGCGGTAACAGCAACGGCATCAATATCGCTAAAGCTTATTTTTGCCTCATCAACCGCTTCCTTTACAACGGCAGAAATGTTTTCACAGTGTCTGCGAGAAGCAATTTCAGGAACAACACCGCCGTATATACGGTGCTCGTCTATCTGTGTGGATATTATGTTTGAAAGAACCTCTCTGCCGCGTGTAACGGCGGCGCTTGTTTCGTCACAGCTTGATTCAATACTAAGTATAAGCATCGTTTATAAAAACCTTCTTGTCATTAAGATAGCATCTTCTTTTGGAGAATCATAATAATTCTTTCTTCTGCCTACTTCCTTAAAACCAAAGGCAGAATAAAGATTTTTGGCAGGGATGTTGCTTTCCCTAACCTCAAGGTTAAGGGCGGTATAGTCACTGAAAACACCGTTACCTACAAGCTCGCATAAAAGACTTCGGGCAATACCCTGTCTTCGAAAGTCAGGATGAGTGGCGATGTTGTTTACCTCTCCTATACCACACATCATTCTATAGCTTAAATATCCTACAAGGACATCGTTTTCCATAATGCCTAAATAGGTGGTTCGATTTAACATTGACTCGCTAATGGACCTTTCACTCCAGGGATGATGGAAGCAAAGCTTTTCAAGCTCGGCAATCTGACCGATATGGTCTTCATGAAGATGATGAATAATCCTTTTTTTTATACCAAAGTGATAATCAATAGCGTCTACTATCTGATCTCTGCACTCTCTGTAGGTTTCGATGTTCGACATATACGGGTCAATAATATCCTCTTTATCAAGAGCTTCAACTATTACGGATAAACCATTAAAGCTTTGAAGAGCAGTTTTTAAAATAGCGCACTGAGCGGCTGTCATGGTATAGATAATATCTGCTTTTTTTATAAGCTCTGCCGTAAGAGGTGAGGGAGTGTGGTGTGATATGTCAATGCCTATTTCTTCCATAACAATTTTGCTGTTTTTGCTAACCTTGTTATCGGTTGCATTAATGCCTGCAGAAAAAACATTAACATCACTTTTCTTAAGACTTTTTAAATATCCCTCTGCCATAGGAGAGCGACAGGTATTGCCTGTACAAACAAAAACTACATTCATTTTTTTATCCCTTTGCATCATACCAGGATTTGCCCACATTTGCGTCGGCAATAAGCTCTACCGCCATATCTGCGGCACTGCTCATTTCTTCCTGTAAAATTTTGCAGACAGTCGAAGCATCCTGCTCTTTACATTCAACAATAAGCTCGTCGTGTACCTGAAGAATAAGACGGGCATCGCTAACCTGCTCTTTAAGGCGGTTATATACCTTTATCATAGCGATTTTAATAATATCTGCGGCAGTACCCTGAATGGGAGCGTTTCTTGCAACCCTTTCTCCAAAGGCACGAAGCATGTGGTTAGAGGAGGAAAGCTCAGGCAAATATCTTCTTCTTCCAAACATAGTGGTAACAAATCCGTTTTCTCTTGCCTCTTCAATAACCCGTTTCATATAATTGTCAACGCCTTTGTAAGCGGAGAGATAACCCTTTATATATTGGTCGGCTTCCTTTCGTGTTACTCCGATATCCTTTGACAGCGAGAAAGCACCAATGCCGTAAACAATACCGAAGTTTACAGCTTTTGCCTTGCTTCTAAGGGAAGAAGTAATCATATCGACAGGGAGGGAGAAAACCTGTGCGGCGGTGGCGGTGTGAATGTCCTGACCGCTTCTGAATGCCGCTATCATATTTTCGTCCTTTGCAATGGAGGCGAGAACTCTCAGCTCAATTTGTGAATAGTCGGCATCGCATAGCACCTTGCCTTCGTCGGCTATGAAAAACTTGCGAAGCTTTTTACCCTCATCGCTTCTTACGGGAATGTTCTGAAGATTTGGCTCTAATGAGCTTATTCTTCCTGTTCTTGTTTCCACCTGATTAAAAGTAGAGTGTATTCGTCCGTCTTCCCCTGCGGCAGAGTAAAGTCCGTCGCAATAGGTGGATTTAAGCTTTGTAAGCTGACGGTAGGTGAGCAGCTTTTCCACAGCGGGATGCTCGTATTTCAGATTTTCAAGAATTTCTGCCGAGGTGGAATAACCGCTTTTGGTTTTCTTTGCCCCCGGTAGCTTTAAATCTTCAAATAGGGCAATACCCAACTGCTTTGGAGAATTAAGATTAAGCTCATATCCAATAAGAGAATATATTTCCTTTCGCAAGGCTTCAATTCTTTCATTAAGCTCCTTGCCCATCTGAACAAGTCCGTCCTTGTCTACAAGAACGCCTGTCAGCTCCATAGAAGCCAAAACCTTAGAAAGCTCAAGCTCAATGTCGGTGAGTAGCTTATTCTGTCCTGTTTTTATAAGCTCATCGTTTAGTGCATCACACACAGGGCCATGAAGATAAGCGGTGCGAAGAACGGCAGGAGAAATATCATAATCAGCAATATGGTATCTGCCCATAAGCCTATCAATATCATAAGAAGAGGAGGACGGGTCGGCAAGATACCCTGCTATCATAGCATCAAAGGTAACGTTTTTAAGCTCGATGTTTTTATTTATACAGAAGCGGTAAAGCTCCTTGCAGTTATATACTCTTTTTTTTGCGTTGCTTTTCAGAATTTCTAAAAGCTCTGTATCCTCTGTGCTGAAAACACAGGCGTTTTCTCCCGAAACAACGGCGATTTGATTTTCACTGAAATCACAGGCGATGTCAAGGGTATCACCTATAACAAAGCTGTCCTTTGATACGACGTTTACCACTCTGCTCTGAGCAAAATCAATGCTTTCCTGTGACTGAACGGGGGAAATACCCATACTGTCCATAAGTCTGAACAGTTCAAGCTCGGTCATAAAAGCGGCAAGAGCCTTTTCGTCCCTTTTGCAAGGCAAATAATCCTCAAGCTTTTCGGAAATAGGAGCTTGTCTTGAAATGGTACCTAAAAAGTGGCTTAAATATGCACTGTCCTTATCCGCTTCAAGCTTAGCCTTAACGGCGGGGCGGATAAGCGGAGAGTCAAGATTTTCATAAACGCCGTCTAAAGACCCGAAATTAAGAATAAGTTCGGTGGCGGTTTTCTCACCAACACCCGAAACTCCGGGAATATGGTCAGAGGTATCTCCCATAAGAGCTTTAAGCTCTATCATCTGTGGAGGAGTCAGTCCGTATTTTTCCATAAGGGCAGCCTTGTCAAAGGTGACTATTTCAGGCTTTCCGGCCTTTGTTGCCGAAAGAAGCACCTTTACGCTGTCACTTATAAGCTGTAGGGAATCCCTGTCACCTGTTGCAATAACACAGGTGTTATTACTGTCCTCACAAATGCGGGCGAGGGTGCCTAAAATATCGTCAGCCTCATATCGCGGACATTCAATAACTTTATATCCGAAAAGTGTAAGCCATTCTTTAAGCAGAGGAATTTGTTCACGAAGCTCTTCGGGCATAGGCTTTCTTCCTGCCTTATACTCGTCATACTTTTCGTGACGGAAGGTAGGAATTTTAAGGTCAAAGGCTACAGCAACGCCATCGGGATTTTCCTGAGCCACAAGCTTATTCAAAATATTTATAAAGCCGTAAATCGCATTGGTATGAACGCCCTTTGAGGTGGAAAGCAGACGAATTCCGTAAAAAGCACGGTTTATAATGCTGTTTCCATCAATGGCTAAAAGCTTCATTTTATACACCCTTTAAAAAGACAATAATTAATCACTATATATTATAACAAACATATAGGTATTTGTCATCATTTTATTTTAAAAATTTTCAAATTTGACATAATTTAAAAATGGGGTTATAATTACCCTGTTATGAAAATAGGAAATAAAGAAATCGGTTCCTTTGCCTGTCTTGCACCGATGGCAGGGGTAGCCGACCGCGCTATGCGTGAAATATGTATTCAGTTCGGTGCAGGGTATACGGTTGGTGAGCTTACCAGTGCTAAGGGTGTAAGCCGAGGGGACAAAAAAAGTCAGACACTGCTTTATTGCGGCGAAAAGGAGCGTCCCTTTGCCTCTCAGCTTTTCGGAAGCGACCCTGTTTCTATGGGGGAAGCGGCAAAACGGGCAAGAGAGCTTGACCCCGATTTTATTGATATTAATATGGGCTGTCCTGCTCCAAAGGTTGCAGGTCACGGCGGCGGCAGTGCTCTTATGAAGGACCCTGTACTTGCAGGGGAAATAGTTTCTGCTGTGGTAAAGGCTGTGGATATTCCCGTTACCGTAAAAATGCGTTCAGGCTGGGATAGTGACAGCCTTAATGCTGTAGAAATAGCCAGAATAGCCGAGCAGTGCGGGGCCTGTGCCGTTACCGTACACGGACGGACAAGACAGCAAATGTATGCACCCCCTGTCAATATTGATATAATCAGACAGGTAAAGGAAGCGGTTAATATTCCCGTTATCGCAAACGGCGATATAACAGATTTTGCATCGGCTAAAAATATGAAGGAAATTACAAATTGTGACTATCTTTGTGTAGGTAGAGGTGCTATGGGAAATCCTTTTATTTTCAGTGAAATCAATGCGGGATTTTCAGGTCAGGAGATACCTGTTTTCACACTTGAGCAAAGACTTGCCGTGCTGAAAAAACAGGTGGAGCTGATGATTGAATACAAGGGTGAACGCACCGCCTTTTTAGAGAGCAGAAAACACGCTTCTTGGTTTATAAAGGGTATTCGGGGAGCCGCAGCCCTGAGAAGATTTTGCGGAGAAATATCCTGTATGGAGGATATTGACAGAATAATCGAAAAAGCACTTGAATCACAGGAAGTATTATGATAAAATACTTGGTGGCTAAGAAATCCGAAAGGAATGTATAAAAAATGTCAGGACACAGTAAATGGAACAATATTAAGCGTAAAAAGGAAAAAACAGATGCCGCAAAGGCTAAAATCTTCACTAAAATGGGAAGAGAAATTGCCGTTGTTGTAAAACAGGGTGGCCCAAATCCTGCTGAGAACAGTAAGCTTAAGGATGTTATTGCAAAGGCTAAGGCTGCTAATGTGCCTAATGAAAATATTGAGCGTATTATCAAAAAGGCTGCAGGTGAGGGTGATGCAAATAACTATGAGGAGCTTATATATGAGGGTTATGGCCCAGGCGGAGTTGCCTGTATAGTTGAGGCTCTTACCGATAACCGTAACCGTACCGCAGGTGAAATGCGTCACTACTTTGATAAGTGCGGCGGTAATCTCGGTCAGGCAGGTAGCGTATCCTTTATGTTTGACCGCAAGGGACAAATAGTAATAGAGGCAGAAGACAGGGACGAAGACACCGTTATGATGGATGCTCTTGAGGCAGGAGCCGAAGACTTCAGTGCGGACGAGGATGTATTCGAAATCATAACCGCACCTAATGATTTAGGTACTGTAAGAGATGCTCTCGAAGAAAAGGGTTATACCTTTGTTTCTGCTGAGGTTGCATATATTCCCCAGACTATGACAGCTTTACCGGATGAAGCAATGTGCGAAAAAATGGAAAAGCTTATTGATATGATGGACGAAAATGAAGACGTTCAGGCATTCTGGCATAACTGGGAAATGCCCGAAGAATAAACAAAAATCCTATGGTAACAGCCATAGGATTTTTTAGTTTGATTTTTCTTGTCAGGTGTTCTTTTATGTAATGTTGTCGTCCAAGCCTTCCCATTTGTTTGGAGGGAACGTCTAACCATGGAACACAAGGGGACGGTTCTTTTGTGTGCTAGAACACAAGGGGACGGTTCTTTTGTGTGCTATAATTTGTGCACGATATTAAAACTTACCCCTGTTAATCGGCTGATTTGCCGTATAGACAATCCGTTTTTTCTTAGTTCCGATAATACCGAGTTTCTTTTCTCCTTATCAAGACTCTGTATATCAAGAGTATTTTCCAGCTTTGATATTT
>JAEIGA010000297.1_pt1 | contig 72048 bp, 76 predicted proteins | sample 9270691 | NCBI WGS metagenome assembly JAEIGA01 (sample SAMN17057246, study PRJNA624740) | gut metagenome | biome: biome; isolation source: fecal sample | host: Bos grunniens | place: China: Xizang | collected 2019 | reverse complement strand
CTTATTACGGTGTGCCGGAAGAAATCAAAACTAAGGCTTTATCTTACCTCGATAATTATTTGTTTGAGGAAATGTCAAAAATTAAGTACACGAGGTAAAAATCCCAAAAATAACCGGCATAATATAATTGAAAATACATTTGCTGGCGAGCTTACACGCAGAAAGGATATTGTTATGTTTAAAGTTGAGGTAGTAGAACGGGTTAAGGCAATAGAGTTGGGCTCCGGGCCAGATAAGGGGTTTGTTATGACCAATTTAATGAACCTGGTACAAGGCAGAAATGGTTGTTATTCTTTTTTGATTGATGCTATGGAAGATTTTCACTGGAAGCACGCGGAATTAAAAAATCAACCCGAAAAAATTTGTTTTTTTAGTTGTGATTCTAATGTGAGTTTAGGTATTGCTATATCAGGCACACGCACACTTGGTCCCGAACACACGCAACAACACTGTCAAATTTCAAAAGCGATTCGTGAAGTCTTTTCAAAAGAATACGACAACTTTTCTAAAGAAAATAAAATAACGGTAGATATATTGTTAGAGGATTATGAGGAAAATGGTTGTGAATACTCCACTTTTCCTATGTTTAACAAAAAGATTTATTATGACGATGGTACAACTAAAGCAAAAGAACAGTCCAAAACAAAAGAAGATACGCAGCTTGGCAAAGAGCTTGAAAATTTTTTTAAAGAAGAATTTAAAGGAAAAGACTTTGAAGACAATAATCCCTTTAACATCAAAATTAATATGGCTGAAGGACCCGTCTTTAATCTTAATGACCTTGTGATTGACAATGAAGGCCGTCGGGGAAGATGTATGGGTTATGACCCGGATACAAACAAATATCAGGTCTTGTTTATTGATGCAGAAAATATCTCTGCAGACGGGTGGTATTCTTCTGAACAATTATCTCCTTACACTTTGGAAAACGAAAAGAATTCCGAGAAGGTTTCAAGCATTGATGATTTAATCTCCCGTGCTACTGCCATATCGGAGCAGAGCAGAGGACTTGCAGATGATTTAGGCAAGTTCAGAGATGGCTTCGAAAAAGACTAATTGAAAAGAATAACCGAGGCACCGTGAAAACGGGTTGCCTCGGTTTTCTTTTGTTCTAATGGGTGAGGGTGTTGTCTTTTATTGCTTGCGATATTCCCCGCACAAACTCTTCAGGCTCAGGCTTTCCATTTGGAAAAAGTTTGTCACGCAGCTCCTTTCCTTCTCGGTTATTCCAAGCTTCATCTATAGCTTTTTTGATTTCGCGTCGTTTTAATATATTCATCTGGTTCACCTTCTTTCGTTATTACCATTATACCGATAGAGGGTTATTGTTTCTGTCATTATGTGTCGATAACAAAAATAAAAGAGCCCGGCGTACTTGTCGAGCTCAATTTTTATAAGCTTTTATAATTTAAAAGCGCGTTTGATGCATTATCATAATAAAGCTTTATTTGTGTTAACAATGGTTCCGGACCTGCAAACCGAATACTGAACCCCGGTATCTGTTCAAGCCAGCAAAGCGTTTCAGGGGTAATTGTAACGTCTTTAACGGTATATAATGCCTTTCCTCGCGCATTTTTAATTATAGGTTCATTCGGAGGTCCAAAGCGTTCGTAGAGCTCTGATACATATTGCCCTCTACAGCGAAAAACAACTGGTCCTTTATAAATAACCTGCTGTTTCTCTTCAGAAACTACATCTTCAGGAACCACAGAAGCAAGTATTTCGCTAACCTCGTCTGCGTTTTTATCTTCATGTTTAAACGCTACTTTTATATCTGTTATTTTACTTAAATCTACTGCTTCAATGCGTTTATCAGGGTGGTTGTAACCCACCATATATAAATGACCCTGCGTTTGATAAACAAGCTTAGGTGTAAACAGGGTAGACCACTGGCGCTTTTTCTCTAATAACCCATTCTCTTTGTTGTGTTTTATATAATCAACTGTATATCGAATGCGTCTTTTCATTAATATAGCATTGTGAACTAACGAATAAACCTCATATAAATTATCATCCGTTAATAAGTCAGGGTTGGTTTTGACAAACCCTTTTAATAACTCCTCTTGATAAAGCGTCACGCAAGGCTTAAGAGATTGCAGAATATCTGTGGCTTGTTTTTGTGTTAAATGTGGGTTGCTTGTTACAGCAAAAATTAGACGTTGAAGCTCATCTTCTGATAGGGGTCGGTTTTTAATCCATACTCCATAATGATTCCATTCACCTTTTGATTCAACATCAAAGCCAAACTCTTTTAACACACGAACAGTTTCTCCCAAAACTCTCGGGGAACACTCCAACCCATAAGGGCGTAAGTGTTCATTTAATTTCCCTGAATTAAGACGATGTTTTGAATCTGTATGCTTCCAAAGGGTATATAAAGTAACAAGAGTTCGAAGCTTTAATGATTTTGGTTTTGCCATAACATTCTCCTTATGCACACATCGGTATTGCCGGGCGACTTTCAATGTTCTTACGGGTTATATAACAATCGGGCACAGCTGCACGAGATACAGAGGCCTGTTCTGCACCTTTTTGGCGTTTGGAGAACTCTATGGACTTCAACCAAACATATAAAGCAACATAATTTTCGAGATATTTGGAACTAACGCCACAATAACCCGCAAGGAACCGGCGAAGATGTCTGTGCATACTATTAACGTGCTGCATATGTAATTCGCCTTTTATTTCCGGTTTATGGTCATGGGGGTTATCAGAGGTATTAGAGGAAAGAATAACGTGGTTGTATCCGTTGTCTTCGAAATATTTACGTGACACTTTATAGTTATCGGCCAAGATTAACGCTGTGCGTTTATCAACGTGTTTGCCAACGGTACAGTTAAGCATATCTTTTAACATAAAACCAACACCCGGTACAGCAGCATAATAACTCTTGTTCCCGTTTTCAACCATACAGAATACACATGCTTTTTCTTTTGCAGATGTGGACTTATTATCTGTGCCACGCTTATAGGATTCTCTTGGCAAGCCATTATCGACACCGGGGAGGCGCTTTCGGTTACTGAAACCACCTTTTACGTGGTTTCCTTTGTAACTGATGGGAATAAGCATTTCATCAACCTCAACAGTACCACCCATAACGAGCTCATCCTGGTTTGCTACAAAAGCGTTAAGAACCTTATGTCTCCAAGTAAACGCAGTCTGATAGGCAATTTTACACTCTACACAACAAGCTTTTAAGCTTTTCCCGTTTATGGTTAATTGAATAAACTTTCGCCATGTATTTGAATCTTTTCTTGTTCGTGCAAAAGCAGTACCTGTTGTAGAGAAGAACTTTTTGCCACAGGCTTTACAAAGGTAACGCTGAGAGCCTTTATCGAAGCCATTCTTTACAACCCAACCCATTGTTGCTTTTGCTCCACAATGGGGACAATTTGGCTTCTCAGAGCCCAAACCAACCAATTCTTCTTGAAAACTTCTTTTGTGGCTTTCTTTGGTCTGGCTTAACATACCCATAATTTTGTTAGTAAGCACTGATTGTTCAGATTCACTTAAATTTTTTATTGTTTCAAATAAAGCTTCTAAACTTTGAGGTTGAGTACCTTTCATATTTAACCACCTTTTACTTAATATCGGTTTGTCCGTTCAAATATAATATCGTTATCGCTACATATATAGTAGCACAAACGCTACATTAAGTCAAGGGTTTTATGACATATTTTTACATAATTTTTGCACGATTATGTCGCATAACCCCAGTATTATTGGGCATTTTGACGAACATTTCTTAAAAATGTCCGCTGAAGTAGATTACAGCCCTTAAAATGGATAAAGGGTCTTGACAAAGTATGCCTTGAGCGTTATAATGTTAATCACAAAACAGACATTCTAATGTTAGGAGAACAAGCGTATGGGATTGTTTACTGAATATGACTTAATTCAGGCTATAAGTGGCACAGATGAATTTGGACATAGTAAATGTTCTATTTCCATTAATTTGGAACGCCAGGATGCTGACGGTAATCTCAAAAAGATTGACGATGAATTCGTTTCAGAAAAGCCTGTTGTGCAAGTTTTTAAACAAGCGGGCGGTTTTGTTTTGGTTGATTTCATCTTTGATGATATCAACGATATGGATTTGCACATTATTTATTCGTATTTAAAGAAATTTTTTGATTCAACTCAAAGTGTTTCTGATGATGACTTGGATTTTCCTGTTTTGTCTGTTGCTATTGTTCCGAATGACCTTCAGGGCGAATATTGGGTGTTGGGTAATAATCCAATCTTTTATGCTCTTACGCCTGATGATGAAAAAGGTGAGCCGCGCATTATACGTATGGCTTTTATTCAGCAGGAAGATAAGGATGTTTTACCCAATTTCCTGTTTTTAACTTCTCTGGAAGAAGAGTTAGAGAAAATTGGTGACGAAGAAGACGTCGATTTATATTAATATTGTGCGGGTGTTAAACAATGAATGAAATTATAGGATATGAAAATAATCTGCAACTTTTTTATAATTTTAATGATGTTGCAAAAGATTACGGGCTTTATTCTAAGCAGGTAACGATTGCGAATCCCGGCAGTAGACCAGATGTTTATTTGGTTTTTAGTGTTAATCCCATTAAAGATAACGTGAATCCCGTTGAAATTGTTAACCGTGTTAACAGGAACGATAATCTGTTTTATCCTGAAAGCTTTGCTGTTTCTTTGTATGATGAAAACTCTTTGTTGGTTTGGGAAAAAATTATGAATTATTTGTCTCGGGCTGAGTTTATGTGCGATTTGTACAGCGAGTTTGAAACGCCTCTTCCGAAAACAATTCGAAACGATGAGTTGGAAGAGCTTGCAAAATTCTATTGCGGGCAGCACAACCCAAACTATGATGCTGCTACTCGACAGGATTATGCCGAAGGGATAAGAGAGTTTTTTAAAAGCGAACGTTCAAAGTCTAAGTTTTCGAAGGATTGGCAAGAGTTTTATCGTAGTGAGCTCTTTGATGAGAATAAATCGTTTGCAGGTAATTTTCTTGCTTTTTTGAAGAGAGATGAGCCTGAAACTGATATAGATATCTTGCTTGAATCTAATCATAATCTCAAAAAGACATATCTTTCAGAACATAAGTATAAAGAGTTTCGTGAGATTATTAAAACACAATATCCTGATGTTAAATATAACGTGAGTGACAAAAAAGTTGTAGATAAGGGTATGATTGTTGACCCGAAAACAAACAAATGTGTTAAAACGCAGTTTGGGTTGACTGTTACAGACCAAGAATATGACAGAATATGTGAGGAAAGATTCTCTTCTGAAGGATTTGATTGTTTAAAAGACTTGAATCCTTCGTATTTCGAAGGTCGAGATATTGTTTACAAAGCTTCGGATGAAAACATTATTGCTTCTGTTATTAACAATCTTTGTTTTCGTTGGGCTAAATGTCCTTCTTTAGAAGATATGCAGAAGAGGGGAAAGCTTTCTCGTATTGATATTCCTGTCAATCAAGCTATGAATTTTTATTTAACTATGAAGGAATATGATGTTCCTTTTTATATTGATAATGATGTTAACAGAAAGCCAAATTTTGATGTTATACATGTTCTGTATAACACGAGCGATTGCAAAACTGTTGAGGGTATTGTTACCGGCTTAACAATTGCAAATATGTCCTTGGCGCATGTGTCAATGGCTGATGCTCGTTTTGACATTGATGTTGGAAAAGTTGATATGTTGATTAAAGAGGCGAAGGAACGTTCTCAAACAGCGGAGCTGTCCCATCAGCGCGAGTTAGATAAAAATAACGCTAACAATACTTTGGAAATTTAAAAAATTTATATAAAGAGGGTTTTTATAATGAATGCACAAAATAAGCCTGTGCCAATTGGCACAAAGCAAGAAGCAATTATTACTCCCAAAGAGGGTTATGAGGTTGCTGAGGTTGTAGTTATTAATACAGCCACAAATGAAACAGTTCCATCAGAATTGAAAAAAACATCTGAAATTCCGGCACAGTGGACCTGTTCGTTTGCTCAACCAGCCGGAAGTGTTTCTATCAGAACTTCAGTTAAACCAATATTGTATTCGGTTACAATTGAGGAATGTGATAATTGTAACATTGTATTGCTTGATTATAGTGATGCTGCAGAAGTTGAATTGAAAGCTTCGGATAACGAAGCTAATGACGAAACAGAAGAAGCTGCTGAGGACCCTGCAAATTTTAATTGTCCTCAACATTCGGTCAAAAATGGTGCCGATGAGGCATTGGATGTTGAGGATGGTTCCCCCGTTAATACAGAAACTGATTGTGTTGTTCCTTCTGAATCACATGAAGAGAATGAAGGGAAGGATGTTGTTGAATCTGTTGAAGCAAACAACAGAAGCGACGATTCTGAAGACAAACCTGAATCTGTGGAAGACAACGATAATCAGAACATAAATGAATCTGTTGACCCGAACGTTACAGATGATGTTTCTGTTGTTAACAATTCTTCTGAACCCGAAAACGAAGAAGATAATTCAAATGACGACAATGGTATTTCACCAAATGACCAGGTATATGATGCCGGCGAATTTGAAGACGACCTTAAAGTTGATGAGCCTGAGCGTATATCTCAAGATGTTGTTGATAAAAAAAACAAACTTTTTTGGAAATGGCGAGACGCTTACAACGCCGGAAAGGTTAAACAAAAAGAGTTTGAAGATGTAAAAAGAAAACACATGCAGTTTTTGGATGATATTTCCAACGGAAAAATTATAGTTGAAGAATAGTTTTTTGCTGTGTTTTAATGACTGTAGGATTGACAAACATCTTTTTTTGTGGTTTCGTTTAAAGCGGGGATAAAAGGCATTATAAAAGTCTTTTTCCCTGCAATTATTTTAAAATTTGTTTATAAATTATACTACTGTTAAGTATGAACATATAGTTAACTTGTTTTACCTCTTGTTGTCGTGGTATAATGGTTTTAACAAACCCATTATAGTGGTTGTATTACATCGAAAGGAAGTTATTAAGCCGATGAAAGCTCGTTTAATAAAAAGCAGTTCTGGTGAATATTTGTTGCTCTGCTCGGACGGAACAATTGCAGAGGCCGACACATCCATCTTGACGAAATTTTTGCGCAACGTCAAATATATTGACGAAATATCCGGTACTCATGGCAGGTGGGACACGATTGCTCCAGACATGTTTGCGTTTGACGGAGAGACATTTGCTTATATTAATTCTAATTATCACATTATTGTTTTGAACTTCTTGCCTTTTGAAGAGTTGTTTGAAATAGCGTCATCTTCGTCTTTGGATGATTTTATTTCGGTTTCTGAATATGCTCAGCTTGTAGGGAAATCAATTGAGCAGGTTAAAGTTCATTTGCGTAACGGGCGCATACCAAATGCTCGTAAAATTGGGCGTGATTGGATAATCAGTAAGGACAGTGTTGCTTTTTATCCAACTGATAATCGTATTACATCAGGTAAACACATTGGTCAACATCAAAAATACTATAAAACTAAAACTTCTAAATAAAAGCAAAATAATGTGTATATAATGAATACACATTATTTTGTTTCGTTTTATGTGGTATATTGTAAAAAACGATATACACGTAATTTACTGAATATTTTTATATAAGTCTTGCCTTTTTTGTCATATTATTTTAATATAATATTAAGCCATGTGAAATTTGTGGAGGTATTCAGAAGTTATGACCAAGCATATAACAGAACAAGAAACATTGTACAAAAAACTTGTCACAAATTTGATTTGCGGCAAGGATATTTCTTTTAAAGAGAAAAATTTTTTGTTGTTTAATTTTTTGAATCAATCGGAATTTTATTATGATGTTTTTTGTGATTCGGTATATTTGTTTATGACGAACGATTCTTTAGAAACATTTTCGTTAGACGATTCCGGTTATGCGCGTTTTAATTTCGGTAAATTAGATAATTGTTTTGTGGGTCTTGATTTGTTAGTGAGGGAGGATATTGTAGACTCAGAAGAAGATATTATTATATATATAAACCTGGCTTTAAAACGGCTTGAACGCCGGTTGTATGACAAGAGTTATTCTTATGGGTTTGTTTCAAACAATAGAATAAACAACAGAAATTTTATTTAACCCCCTTTGAAGTATAATGTTACTATCAATGTATTGTACATTTTTTGGAAAACGGCTTAATATGTAGTATTTAGCCGTTATTTTTTTGTTATAAGGAAATCTTTGAACAAATATTGACAAATAATTTGAAAAATGTTATATTAAAAACAAAAAAAAGAAGTGTGGAGAACTTCTTTTTTGTTTGCTAATGCGGTCCGGTAAACCTTATTAGCATTTCAAGATATGATGTTTGCTTTATGTTTTTCATGTGTTTTTATAATGGTATGTTAACACGCGTGTTAATATAAAGCAAGAAAAATCATATATTTCACGGAGATTTTTTACCGAAAATATGTGAAAGGCGTGCGAAGCTGTGTTACACAACATTCATTTAACCAACACAGAGTTAGACGCGCAAGTGAAAACAATAATTGATTTTTTGACAACGGTTCATCCTGAACTTGTTGATAAATCATCACAAGATGCTTGCGTTGAACTACGACCTATCAATCGTTCTCCTGACGAATTCAACATTATCCTTAATCGGTCATTGAATTTGTGGAGATTAGATGAAAATGCGATTGATAGGTTAAAGGAATATTTATTCAGACATAATGGCGAGCCGTATTGTATGTATTATTCTGTTTTCTCGTTCGATTACGGAAAAGATTCATATACTAAAGCGGGTAAAAAAGCTGTAAAAGGTAAAATAACGTCTTCATCTGCCCTGTTTACTAATGAGATAGTCTTGGATTTTGATAACATCAATTATATGGGGTTCGAGATGTTGGTGCGTGATATAGAAAAAGTTGGCTTTGAAGCTCTTTGGGTGTTTACGGGCCATGGATATCAAATGCACATTCTTCTGGATGAACCTTTATATGGAGAGAAGAACCTTTTCAACATTGTTCATTTGTTCAGAGCGAAGGGCTTTATGTGCGATACTGCCTGTGTGGATACAGCCCGTCTTATGAGGCTTCCGTTTACATATAATTGTAAGTGTTTTTCATCAGAAGAATATGATGATGAATATAATAATCCACCCTTATGCAGAATTGTTAAAGAAACAAAGAAAAGATATTCGTTTGAGGATATCGTTTCTAAACTGACAGTCCTCCCTACAATCAGTGCACAAGATGAAAAAATTTATTTAGATAGCTTGGCAAGTACCGATGACTCTGAGGACGTTGTTGAAGAAACAGAAGATGTTGAAGACGTTTCTTTAAATAGGGTAGAGTATCCTGATTATTTGGATATTGATTCGTTCCCGGAGCCTGTTGTGAAAATGTTACGGTGTACTCCACATGGGTTCAGAAATGAAACGTTAGGGTTTCTTATCGGATATTTTAAAAAATATATTCTTTTGGGTAAACAACAGATTTTTGAAGTATTAAATATATGGAATTCTTATGCTTGTGAGCCACCGTTTCCTCAAGATATTTTCATTAAGGACTTTGAACGTTTATATCAAGGGGGCGGACTGCCATATTCAAGCAGAGCTGTTGAAGAGTTTGGTTTTATAAACTTTGAAACTCAACTTCAACTTCATCGTGATAATAAAGTTCTTATCTCTAACACGATATTTCAAAGTCTTGACGTAATTGACGGGAATGTGTTACGTGCATATCTGGCAGTGAAAATTTTGGAGCACGGCAACGGTGAAAACGACGATGAATATAAGGTTGATATAACCATTAACGCTCTTGCGGACGTAACCGGAATGTCTATTCCAACTCTTAAGAGAGTGCTGCCTGTTGCTAAAAAAATTAATCTTCTTTATGTTAAACAAGGTGTAAAAAAGAAGGGCGAACCAAACACATATCATAGTTTTCAAATAAACAAATACGATGCCGGTTTTAAAGCTTTATCTGTTAATGATTTGGATGTTTATTTATCTACTTCAAAAAGGTTAAAGTTAACCGACAACGAGCTTAAGCTTTATTTGTTTATGCTTTATAAGTTTTATACTAAAGACAGGGCTATGTCTCTTAAAAAAATGGGTGCTTTTATTGGTCTCACTGAGTCTGCAGTATCAAAACTTGTTACATCTTTAAGTAAGAAGAGATATTTAAAGGTTGAAAGAATATATAAAGATAATGTTGTATTTTTCAATAAATATACGTTATTAAAATAGGTTTGTGGCCCTGCTCTTTTGCAGGGCTTTTGTTTTAGTTTTCAATAAGGTGTAAAAATTATATGTTTTTTGCTTTTATGGGTAAAAAAATAAAAATTAAGAAGCATAATATTGATGAATGGGTTTGTGTTTTTTGCTTATTTTTACAGTTACTATTGAAATAATATAACGTTTGTGGTATAATGTTTATCACAAATGTTAGGAGGTTTGTTTGTGAATTGTATTACTGCTGGGAATGTTTTGGTGCAGTTGTTTTTACAAACACAACCAAAATATCTATTGAACAACTCTAAATTACAATACTTGTTGTGTATTGCTCAAATGTCGCGTCTGAGTTATGGTGAAACTTTATTTGACGATGATATGCGAAATTTTAAACACAGCTTTGTTTTAGATGTAATTTCTGATAATTTTGTTTGTAATTCTGCAATTGTTGAGGGAACGTGTGTAAACGATTCCATTGATGTTTTGGATAAAGAATTAGTAATTCCATACAGTAAACAGAAAATATATGCGTTAAAAGAGCCTGTTTCTGAAAGTGATAAGGAATTGCTTATTCGTGTTTTTATTAACTTTGGTTCATATGATGAAAAAACACTTTGCAATATGTTAACAGCTTTCGGGTTGTTGGAGATTGCTCCTCTTTTCGGTGAGGTTCCTAAAGATATGTTTAAACAGGTTCTTTTCCCTGAATGCTGTAGTGGAGATGTTGTTGATAACAAGGTGTATTTGTTTTGTAAAAATGAATTTATTACACATTCAGCAACAAATGAAAAAGAAGATACCGTTGAACCAAACGAGGATATCTCTGATGAACCTGTTTCGAATGTTAACCAAAATGAAGGTCCTGCACCTGAATCATTGGAAAACGAGAGCGATTGTGAATCAGCAATAGAATACAAACAAGATGTATTAAAGAAGGTTGATTCTTTATCAACTATTTCGAAAGGTAAAAAGTATTGTGTTTTGATTGAAGTAGATTCAAATAAAATTGTTAAGGATGTTTGTGTTTTCTCCTTGCTTAAAAACAAGAGAATTAGAGGCACGCTTGTTCAAATAAATAATAATTTATATCGTTATTCTTTTGTAGGTGTTGCTTCTGATATACGCATAACAACAATTGTTGATGATAAATAATAAAGATTTATTAATCATATTTATTTTTTGAGCGTTGCTTCAGGCAGCGTGCTTAATGAACAAATTGATGAGTTGAAAGAACAAGTCACCCCGAAGGGATTTCCCTTTGGCGTGGCTTTTTGTTTTTAAGGCGGTGAAAGATATGGCAAAACGATTGGTTTGTTGTCCTTCGATTCATAAAGAGGGTTGTTCTTTAAAGTATCTATATATAGATACTTCTAAGTTGTTGGTTAAAAATGTAACCGATGAGCTTTCTTTGTTTAACGAGAACGTTGAAAACAGTTGTTGTTTTGATAATTTAGTTGAGTATATCAAGGGTACGAAATTATTGAGTAAAGACTTACAAGAACAGCTGTCTTTTAAGTTATCTGAGCTTAATTCGCTTGAATTGTTTAAAACAAGCGAAGAGTTACGATTGAAAACAGGTAGTGACAAAATACTTTTTAGTTGTTTGCTTAATTATTATCGTCGCGATTATGATGCTACTCAGCAATACGCTTTTTTCAGTCACCCTCTTGTTTCAAATACACATGTTTCTTCTCAGGATGGGGTAGAGCATGAACTTACTCTTGAAAACAGAGAAGTTGTTACTGAAGTTCATGAAGAGCAAGAGCTTGAAACATTGGATAAGGGCAAAACTGATGCCGAGCGCGAAGCCGAGGCAGCTAAGTTACAGGCTGAGGCTGAGATGGAAGCAGCTTTGGCGAAAGCCGAAAAGGAAGCTGCAAAAAAGGAAAAAAGAAAGGCACAAAAAAAATCTCGCGAGAGAATTTTAGAAGAAGAACGTTATCGTGAGCTTCGAAATCAGGATGATGTTAAAACAGAAGAATATCGTCGTTTGCGTGAGCATGAGGAAGAGATGCGTTTAAATAATGAGATGCTTTCTTCACAATATGCTAACGAAAATTATGCTTCGCTTCCGGGTTTTGTTCCGGTTGATGTTTATTCTGACGTTTATGAAAGTCATAACAATGAAACATTGGGCTTTCCCGTAAAAGACGATGCTTTATATAAAGTTGCGTCCAGGTTAGATGAGTTTGGTGTTCCGTATACTGTTACCGGCGACACATTGAATGATGGGTCCCATTATTCAGTTGTTTGTTATTCTTCTGATTATGCTGAGCCCGGAGAACAAGCACGTGATTTTTACGAGCTTGAAAGACAGCTTTTAACAGACGGTACCATTACTAATAATTCGTATTTTAATGCTTTTCAGTTAAGTGCTCTTGAATATGCATATGACAATTATGTTGATGCTTCTTATGTTACATCAGGTGCGTTTAACAGTAGCCAGATGTATCGTATTCTCGATGCAGGTTTGGACGGTTTGGATATGGCCGTGCTTTCAAATTCCGATTATTCTCCTGCGCATATGGATGTTTTATCTTATTATATGCATAATAATTGGGATGTTTCAGGTATAACAGACCCGTCAATGTCCATGTCTGTTTTGGCTGATAACATTATTCGTGAAGAGTTCAATCATAATATTCCTAAGGATGTTTCTTTCTTTGAAACTCATGGATATAATTCATTCCTTTCATATGATGATATATACAAAGAATCAAATTATTCAAATGATTATGATGCGATGTATAGAAAAGAGTTGTTTTCTAAGGAACAGCAACGAATTGAAAGTGAAAAGAACAGTTATAACGAGTTTAAAGAAAATATTCACTCTGCTTATGAGTACGGTCAGCGAGAAATGAACTATATCGGTAGCGATTCATTTGCTGCAGATACAGTCGATGCAACAGGCTCCGCGGCTTCTTTAGCGGCTTTGGGAGATACATTGTTGCGTTATGTTGACCCTGTTACAGAGGAGATTAAGTCAATTCCGGCTAATCAGGTTACTCCGGAATTAGTACGTCGTTGTGAAGATTATTGGGGGAAAAAAAATTCTTCTCAGGAAGGATTCGCTTCTCGCAATAAGGAAAATGTTGTAAATAAGCACTCTGTTGCTTCTGATAAACAGGGTAATGGAGAAACAAATAACGTTAAAACATTGTCTGATTTGTCCGTGGGTGGTTCGCGTGGGGGCAGAGATTCAGGGAAGAATAATGATAAAGATATTTCTGTATCAAACGCTAATGATAAAAAGCCGGGCCACGGCAAGTCAAAGGATACACGTAGCGATACACTTTCAAAAGATTCAAGCACTACACTTATAGACAGGAATCGACACAAGCATCGTTCTTCTGAGGATATATCCGGTTCAGGTAATAATGTTGTTAATTCTTCGGGAAAAACGGTGCCTTCAAATGCCTATTCTTTTAATTCCGGATATACACCTTCCGGAATTAACAAAAGTAATGGTTCTTTTGTTTCTTATAGTGGACTTAACAGTCGTTCTGTTGGTCTTGGTGGTGGAAATTTTGGAGGTAGCCATGGCGTTCGTGGTGGAGGGAAGCCCGTTAAGGCTCCTCCATCAAATAAAATGCCCGGGCGTAAAAATTATCAGCTTAATGACCTTAAGGTTCGGAATAAATATGTAAAAAGTGTTGGATTGTCTGTTAAGAACTACGGTAGCAGATTTATTCATTCGAATGTTCGGTCTTTGCGTGGGTCTTTTACTCAAGCTGTTTCTAAAGTTTTATCTAATGATGAAACGGGCACTTATTCTGCTTTTACTCAATCAAAACGCGTTGCCGGGAATGTGGTCTATTCTGCTCAATTGGTTATGGATACGCCGAGATTGTTTTTGAGAGCAGGGCAGGGCGTTTCTCAAACCGCAAACTTGGTTGCTAATGCCGGTCGTAAACTTAGCGGTAAAGAGGTTATAAAGAAGTATTATAAGCCTTTAACAAGTCGAGCTGTACAAAAGGAAATTTCGAAGCTTAAGATTGAGCACTTTAATTCTTTGAAAAAGCAGTACGGTAGTACAGCTGCAAAGCTTAGTGTTCGGGAAATTAATTCTAATATCAGGAAAATCAACAAAGATTCAGCGAAGCTTCTTGAAAAAAATAGTTCTTTGAGAAAAGAAATTAAAACTCTTTATGATAAAAAGAGAAAATCCGGGCTAACGGTAGCTCAAAAGAAAGATTTAAAGTTTAAGCTTGATGCTTATAATAAAAACACAGCTAAGTTAAACGAGTTCAAGAAAAATAAGCGTAAGCTGGAAAGCCTTAAAAAGAAGAAGAAGGCGTTTAATAAGACCCTTCGGTCTAAAAATTCGCTTGCGCAAAAGCTTTATAAAAAAGGTTCTCGATGGAAACGGTTGCCGGGGAAACTTGTGCACGGCCTTGTATCACAAGCCGGTAAAGCCGGTGATGATATTACCATGGCCGGAATTTCTACTGCGTCCGGTTTTGCTATGGGGTATGCTTCAAGACCGATTTTCTTGATAATTCGTGGCACAAATAAGTTTATTTTAAAGCCTTTGGTTTTTAATCCTGCTAAAAAAGTTATTAAGCAGGTTCCGTCTGTGGTTAAGTCGGCTTCTTCGTTATCTAAACAGACGAAAAAACTGGCGAAAAAACGGACTCATGCACACAGTTCTTCTCCTCGTTTGAAAAAAAGAGTTAAGAAGAGCGTTGGTACAAATGTTAAAAGTAAGTCACGTTTTGCTAAAAATAAGGGCAAATTTAATTTGTCGAAAGCAAAGACAAAGGGATTTAAAAATATTTCCGGTTCGATTCGTTCTGCCGGCAGAACGGTGGCTAATGCTGTTGCTTCTGCTGTAAGAAGTGTTTTAAGTAATCCTGTTATTCTTAAGGCGTTGGCTATTATTGCCGGTTTGGTGCTTGTTATTATAATTGTAGCGTCTATTGTTTCGCTCTGTTCCAATGCTCTGACGTCTTTCCTGGTAGTTAATGATGAAACAGATGATGGTCGCGTTGATTTAACAAAGTATGTTTCTATTATTAACGACGCACAATCCGATTTGCAGGATGAGATTAATGATTATGCTTCCGGTAAAAAGAAAAACGGAGAGCCTTATGATAATATTTATTATAATCATGTTGGCAGTTTTTCAGGTAACGGGAAACAGATTCTTTCTATGGCTTATGTTCGTTTTGATTGCGGTTTGGATGATAATTTTAAAGATGCCGAAAAGTATATTAAGCAACTCTTTAAAGATAGTAATTATGCCGATGCTGCAAAAAGTGAGCTTTATTCTTGTGCCGGGTGTGTTGAGAGAGAATATAAATGTTATGATTCTGTTGATAAGTATGCAACAGATGCACGTAAGAAACTGAATTCAAAATCTGACCACTCCGGTGAAACATGGATAGGGGAAAAGTCTTCTTCTCAAAAGGGTTGCGTTAAGTCAAATCTTTATTCTTGTATGGAAAAAGGGCACGGTACGTATAACAAGAATGGTTGCCGTATTCACAACAGCGGCGAAGCTATGAGCAAAGCCTGTGGTTGCAGTAATTGTAAAAAGGTTACTACCGTTAAAACGCATACCTACTATTATTGCCAAGGGTATGATACTCGAAGAGGTACAGCTTATCATAACAACGGTAATGCTATGAGCAGTCCTTGCAGTTGCTTTGATTGTGAGAAGAAAACAACCTCTGAAACAATAGTTAAATACTATTGCCAAGGTTACTGTACAAAGAAACATTATGATTATAGTTGTCCGGGACATAAAGAAAAGGTTTGTTACGGAGAACATCAGGACCTTACAATTTCTGTTGTTTCTCTTGACTTCGATGAGATTTTTGCTGCCGATTCTTCTGTTGCTGCGTCAGGTACTATAATTAAAGGTAATAAGTATTCTAAGATGTTTACCGTAACAGGATATTGTTCTTGTCATATATGTTGTCATCCTTATGACCCTGCTTGTACAGGTAAACCGTCTATAACAAAATCAGGTACTGTTCCAAAAGGTAATTATACCATCGCAACAGACTGGAACGTTATTCCGAAGGGTACGCATGTTTGGATTGACGGTAAGGAATATGTTGCTGAAGACACCGGTGGCGCTATTAAAGGTAATAAGATTGATATATATTTTAGCAATCATTCTGATGCTCAGCGCTGGGGCGTTCAAAACAAATGGGTGTATAAGGGTAAATCCATTACAAGTACTTCGACCGAAAAAGATAAGTATGGTTTTACGGGTTGGAACGATGAAAATATCGAGTTCAGTAAAAATATTTATAATAGCTTAACTGTTAATGATGCTAACAAAGTCTACAGCGGTCTTGAAAAGTTGAATAAGTTGAGTTATTCCAACAGTTCGGGTACCCATATTGATATTGATTGGGATTCCTTTGAATTTGATGATTCTTCCGGTTTAACAGTTTCTCAGCAAAAGGTTCTTCAAGTTATTGAACGTAACGCTGTTCCTACAAAGCGAGGTTATTGTCAAGCTTGGGTTTCTGATGTTTATGCTGCGGCTACCGGCAAAGATGAATCTCGTTGCTGTGCAAACCACGCAGGTCAAGCCTGGGGCGCTTCGAACGATTGGGGTAATATACAGGTGGGTGCTGCCGTTTATGGTTATAACGGTGGAAATAACCCATACGGCCACGTTGGTATTTATATTGGTAACGGTCAGGTAGCTCATAATATTGGTTATTTGAAGATTGATAGTCTTGAATATTGGGTAACTCGTTATGACGGTCAATGTTGGGGCTGGAATGGTGGAGTTAACCTGTCCGGTAAACCGGAATATAATTGTAAAGCTGCCGGTACATTTATGCGTGGTAGACACGGTTAATTTAATTCTAAAGCCACTCTTTTAAGGGTGGCTTTTGTTTTATGTGCTTTTCTGAAATGTTGATGGTAAATATTGACTTGTTTATTCAAATGTGATACAATTTTATCGAACCATTTTGGTTTGTTATTTTTATGTGCCGATAGAGGTATAATGTTTGTTACAATATATTAAAGGGAGTATTTTTATGAAATTGAAACGTTCTGTAATAAGGGTTTTTACTTTTGTTTTTGCTATGGTTTTTGTCATGAGCTTTTCTGTAAATGCGCTTGCTGTTGTTGATGATTCGGGTTTGCCTCGCGTTGACCGTTGGGTTAATGGAATGGCTACTGCTTCTGACGGTTCCTTTTTATATAACACCTGGGCAATTGACGAAACAGGTGTTTCGGCAAACAAGTATGTTTTGTTAGATGAAAATGCCGTTGAGGTTAATCGAAGCAATGAATATCTTGGAGAAAACACAGTGTTAGATGTTGTTGTTTGTCCTACTTATGAAGGGAATATAAAGCTGTTATTACCTGATGGTGTTTCAGGTGAGGTAATTTTAACTATTCAAAATGCAAAAGCTTTATATCACGTTTGTTTTAATGAAGAGAATGGATATGAGGCTGCTACGTTTTTTTATCCCGGTATTTATTCGATTGTGTCGGTAGATGTTGCAAATGATATTGATACAAAATATGTTTTGAGTCAGGATATCGCTATTGATGTTAGCAATTCGGATGTTTCTGCTTTTTTGGAGATTGTTAAGAAAGGTGAGCCGGTAACTTCTGAAGCTGAGACTTCTGTTGTTGAAACAGAGAAAATATCAACGGAAGAGGTTGCTTCTTCGACCGAGATTGAAAAGGTGTCTTTTAGCAGCTTTGACAGAAACAATGATTTGTTGAGTGATACTCTTGTGTTGTTTGCTTGTGTCGCCGGTTTGCTTATTGTTTATGCTTTTATTAAACATAAGCGCCAAAAAGACCAGGAGATTAAACGAAGATAAGCTTTTAAGTTTCTTTTACATATAAAACATTTTATGTTTGGAGTGAATGTTATGAGTAAGCCGAAGGGTTTGTTAATTGCAGAAAAGCCGTCATTGATGAATACTGTCAGGGATGTATATAACAAACATTACGGGGAATTACCATATTCATTGGATTTTGTTGCCCAGTCCGGACATTTAATTTGTCAAGTGCCTCCTAACTCGTATTGCGATGAATGGGCAGAAAAATGGGATTGGTCTCAATTGCCCATGTTGCCTCACAAGTTGGTTTCCGGTTGGAAATATGATGTGATTCCAAAAATAAAAGATGTTTATAAACAGATTGAAAATAAATTTAAAACAGGGAATTACGATTTTGTTGTTCATGCCGGAGACCCGGACAGAGAAGGACAGTATCTTGTTCGTTTGGTTTTGCAAAGGTTAAAGTGTAAGGTGCCTGTTAAAAGGTTTTGGTCTAATGATTTAACCGATAAAGCCGTTTTAAGTGCTTTAAAGAATCTTAAAGATGATGACCATGACGAGTTTCTTGTTAATTTGACAGCTGCGGCGTATTGCAGAGCTAAATTTGATTGGCTTTTGGGAATGAACGGTTCTCGCGCTGCTACGCTTGCGATGAATAGTGGTTCTCTTCGTCTTGGTGCAGTACGTACCGGACGTGTTAAAACTCCGTTGCTTAATATTATTGTCAACAGAGAGCTGGATATTCAGAATTTTAAGCCTGTTACAACATATGGTGTTGAAGCTATTTACCATGAGGGCTTTTCCGGTTTGTTGTTTGACGAGGACGGTAATGTTTCATTCAGTACTGTTGATGAGGCAAATGAATTTATTAAAAGCCTTTCCGATTTTGCAAGGGTTACATCGTTTGAGAGAAAAAAACTTCAACACAGAGCTCCGGCGTTTTTTAAGTTGTCTTCATTACAGGTTGAAGCCAATAAAGAGTATGGGTTTAGTGCAGATAAAACGCTTGAATTAGCTCAAAGTTTGTATGAAAAACATAAGGTGTTGACTTATCCTCGTACCGATTGTGAATTTGTGAGCAAAGAGTTGAGTAAAAGCTTTAAGGTTTTGCTTAAGTCGGTCAGTGCATTTCCTGAGCTGAAAGATTTTGTTGCCGTTGTGTCTGATGAAGCTGTTTCTGCAGTTGCAGAGAGCACCCGTTATATAAATGACAAAAAGCTTCAGGAAAGTGGGCACTCTGCATTACTGCCGACAGATACAGTGCCTAACATCAGTGCTTTGTCTGCTGATGAGTATAATTTGTTGCTGCTTGTGTATAAGCGGTTTTTAGCAACTTTTATGTCTCCTGCTATTATTGAGAATACGGTTGTCGTAACTGAAAATAATGGTTATTCGTTTAAAAGTACCGGCAAGGTTGTTAAAGATAAAGGATATATGGTTCTGTATGATAAAAAGCCGCACGATATAGTTATTCCAAACCTTGCGGAAGGACAGACGGTTCATGTATCGACGTTGGCTCCAAAGGACCAGACTACTACTTGTCCGAAACGTTATACGGATGCTGATTTGATTAGTATTATGGAGAATCCTGTTAAGTTTTTACATGACTCTTCTCTTAAAGAGATTATTAAGTCAAGTAAAGGTATTGGTACTCCGGCTACAAGAGCTAACATAATCAAAGAGCTTGTTAAAAACGGTTATATAGAAAAAAAGAAAGGCAAAGGGAAAAGCGAAGGGATTTATGCTACTCCTGTTGGTATTGCCATAATTAAGAATCTTGGCGATAGGGATATCGCTTCTGTAGATTTAACGGCTGAGTGGGAAGAGAAGCTTGGGTTCGTTGAAAAAGGTGAGATGTCTGCTGCTGAGTTTGACGGTGCTGTGGTTCAGTATGTTGAGGATTTAATTGCAGATTTGAAGCGTGCCGGTGCTTCCGGGGAGTTTACTGCTTCTGCGGCCGTGAGTGGAAGCGATGTTTTGTGTAAGTGTCCTCGTTGTGGCGCTGATATTAAGGAGAATAGTAAAGCGTTTTCTTGTTCTAAGAAGTGCGGGGTTGTGCTTTTTAAAGAGGATAAGTTTTTTGCATTATTAGGTAAGAAGGTTACAAAGACGTATGCAAAGGGATTGTTTTCAAAAGGGCAGGTTGTTGTTAAGGACGTTGTTTCGAAAAAAACAGGGTCTAAATATGATTTGCTTGTAAAGGTGGATTTTTCAGGTCAGTGGCCGAAATATTCTACCGAGTTTCCTAATACAAAGAAAAGAAAGCGTTAGTGATTTATGGTATCTGGTGATTTAGGTGAAAGAGTTTGATAAACGTGTTTTGAAAATGTCTTCGGAAGAACTGCAGAAGTATTTGCAGTTTAAGAGAAGAGGGTTTGTTTTAAAGAATAAAAAAGGTAAAGGGTCGTTTGTCCGGAAGCCTAAGCATCCAAAGAGTTTTGATTGAGAAGGAGGGATTATTGTGAAGCAGGTTTTATGTTTTTTGCTTAAGGTTTATTTTGATGAAGAAAACGGAAGATAATTGTTTGTTAGTTTAAGTGGTTTATGATTTAAGTGTTTTGTGCACGGAAAGGTTTTTATATGAGTAAAAAGAAGGTAACTAAGGAGCTTGTTGGTCGCTTAATTGGTGTTATGTTCTCTGAGGATAGTGAAAAGAAAAAGAATATGTTGTCTATTCTCGACAAGCTTAATATTGATAATTTTAACTCTGTTTCTGATGTTAATAAGGTTTTAAAAAATAAAGATGCATTAGAAGAGTTGGTCGATGAAGTTAAAGAGACTGATAGCTGCGGAGATACTGTTTCGGTTGGTGAAACGAAAGTAGGTGATAGTAATGAGCAAGAATAAGGCGTTGAGTGAGGTTATCGTTGTAAACGATGAATGGAGTGATAAGAAGCGTTATTTTGGTTTGCCAATTTCTTTTACTTATTACAGTATTGCTGACGGTAGGCTTTATATTAAACGTGGTTTATTGGCTACTCATTATGATGAAATTATGTTGTTCCGTATCTATGATATTAAAATGGTTGAAACAATATGGCAAAGGTTATTTGGTGTGGGTACCGTTATTGTGTATACCTCTGATGCAAGTTCTCCACAAAAGGTTGTGAGACTTGTTAATATCAAGGAGCCTTTGGCAATTCGTGATTTATTGAGTCGTAGGGTTGAGGTTGCTCGTGAAGAGAAGGGTATCCAGGGTGCCGAAGTTATCGGGCCAATGGGTTGATTGTAAACTTAATGGATATTTAATTAATAAAAATGGTGACGGTCTATTTATATAGGCCGTCTTTTTTTGTTGGTTTTATAAATATAGAAGAAAAAAATTTGTTTTTATTTGATTTTTATTTTAAAAAACGGTGTAAAAATGATTTTACGCCGGCACTATATTATTGAAAATGTTAGTAGTTTTATTGTATGGAGGTTCAGTTTATGGATAACAAGGATATTGTTGCTACTCATGAGTATGATGTTGATACAGGTACGTATATGGAGGATGTTCATTCTAACGATTTCGTCGGTATTGATGAGGACGGGGACGGTCTCATTGATGATGTGGAGCTTCTTGTAGAAGAAGCTTCTAAGAAGGCTGATGAGTATAATGCCGAGCAAACCCGTATTCGTGAGGAAAGAGAAAAAGAAGAAAGAGAATCGAAGGAGCCTTTTAATGATACAGGTGTTGTTAAAGATTCATTGGGGTTATAAAGGCAAGGGGTGTTATAAGTGAGTTTTGTTTCTTATGATGAGTTTATGAAGAAGATGACAGTAGGGCCCGGGGTGGCTTTGTCGTCTGTTTTGAGGATTGGGGATATTGTTGATTATGATGTTGTTAATGAATTTGTAATTGATGTTCCCCCAACTTCTATTAAGAAGGATTTTGTGCAAGCCGGTGAAGCGTATGTTTACGAGAAAGGGTCCGGAAGTGAATCCCGTCCGTGTTATCTTACTTTTTCAAAGCAGGATGATGAATGGATTTTTCGCGGGGCTTGTTTTGAGGATTCTGTTATTAATCAGGGTAAGCAGTTTGGTTATGCTGTTCCTTCTGTGGGTCAATATTGTATGGATAGATTCAATAAAGAGTTTATTCGTGCTGCCGAAAGATATTTTACTGATGAAAAAGCCGGTGTAAACGTTTCTGAAATGTCTGTGATTAATAATTATATGGATTTCAATGCTTTTTCAATGGCCGGTTATTTAATCGCTTTTCATGGTGATGAAGCGTTAAATGTTTTCAAGGAGAGCTGGTCACAGTTTGAAACAAGTTTATTGTATGGTCCGGTTGTGAGATTGCTTGAGAACATGGATAAGTCTTTCGATTCTATTGTTATGAAGAACGGAAAGGGGCAGCAGAAGGTTGCAGATGCTCGTAGTATTGATGATGTGTTGGCTGACGCTTCATCCAGAGCAGGAGGTTCAGGAGATAGAGCGATAGGAAAAGCTGACGTAGAGTTTGAGCTCTAATAATTAATAAAGAATAATCAATAATTTTGGGGCAAAGCCGATTTTATTTACTGCGTTAGCAATTATACGAGGATTATATAGATAATTTAATTGTTTTAAAGAGTTTTGATTATAAGAAAGGTAGATTCTGTTATGGGTTCTCATGAATGTTTTTTGCGTTCGACGAATAAGAAATATCCGGTTGAAAAATTGGCTCAAATGTTAGTGGATAGTAACCATTTTAAGGGTGAGTACCCTTCGTTTTGGTTGGTGTGTAAGTCTGTTGCTGTTAATGATTTACATAAAGAAACGGCAGTGGTTTTCGGGAAGGTGGTTGATGTTTCCATTGACCTGAAAGCCGGGCAAGAGTTTTTGTGTGTTGGTCATGAGTCGTTCCACTCTTTAAAAGACTGTTTTCCGTTTTATATGAAAAAGGATTTGGTTGTTATTGAATCCTGGGAGTTGGGCGATATGAATTACAATGATGTTATGAGAGACGAGCCGATTGAGGTTAATGGCAAAACTTATTTTGCTGAACTTAAAGCAGATGATAAGGAAGAAAGTGTTAACAATCTTATTTCAGACGCTGTGGCTAAAGCTGAAAAAAATAATATAAAGAAGGTTAATGATACTCCCGAATTAGAATTATAGAAAGGTTTGGTTTTAATGAGAGAAGTTATAGTTGAAAAAGAAGGGCTTAAGTATAAATGGTCCGTAAACGGTCTTAATGAAAAGCCTTGTGTTGCTGATATTGAAGATAATAAGCGTACAGCGTTGACCGATTATGTTGCTACTATGTTTTCTGAGCGTTATGGGTGTGTTGCTACTGTAGAGCAGGTAAAGGAAATGACTCATAACGAATACCAGAAATTTTTAGAGAAGAACGCATCTCGTCTTTATAATGAGCCCGGCTATACTATGGAAGATTATAATAGAGATGCTGATAGTGTTGTTATTCTTGGGTTTGATTTGAGTAAGTTCGGTTTAAGTGAAGACTATGAAAAGTTAATTAACGCTTCTTTTTCTACCGAGGGCGAAAGCGTTCTTCATAACAAGATTTTACGCGGTCATTTTATGGATAATGATAAAATTTTTGCTGTTGCAGATGCTCTTGGTTGTGAATGTGCTTATGACAACTATTACAGCGGTTTCTTTAAAAATGACGAAAGCAGACTTGTTTTCGGTTTTTGCGAAGGGGACATTACTTTAATTCTTTGTGAGGATGAAAAGAGCTATAGAGCTGAATATTATAGAAGTTGTCAATTTTATAAGGTAGAGCCGGATGATGTTCTTGAATATGACAGCGAAAATATTGATAAGTGGGCCGAGTCGTTTGATGTTGCATCTCCACAGGAGTGCGCTAATTTACTTGGTAAACCGGTGCGTGATGAAGAAGTTATATATTATCCCGAAAACGTAGATACACCCGGCAACACGGTGAGTGAGCTTATCGCTGACGCTTCTGCGAGAAGCGCAGAGTCCAGTGTCCGTGAAAAAGACAAAGAAGTTGAGCTTGAAATTTAATTCATGAGGTGAGTTTTATGGAATATAATAATGGTTTTGCAAGAGAAGAGTTTTTGCAGCACATGCTTGAGCAGTTTCCTTCGGTGGTTAATACATCTTTTAGCAGAGAGATGTTAGAGAATATCGTGGATTTTGGCAAAAGTAATTATACTGTTTCTAAAAACAGTTTGTACTATTTCTTGAAGGCTATGATTCCGGAAGTGGAGCCCAATGATTTAATTCCTTATATTGATAAGGCTTTATTGACCAATGAGGTGCTTTGTCTTGTTGAAGGCCAGGAAACAACTCAGACTCTTGGGGCTAAATATAATAAGATAATCAAGTGTGATTTGGAAGGGATTTCGACTGTTGATTATTATGAAAATGCCTTTTTATTAACCGGTGATGACGTTGAGCCTGAATTGGAAGTTGATTTAATAGGGGCACTTTATTTTAATACAGAATTTGCAAGTTATAATCGTAAAGAAGTTGCTGTTGTTAACAGCATTTCTGAGTTGCTTGATTTTTGTAAAGAACATGCTATTAAGATTCCGGAAGAATGCCTTGCTAATGACGGCACTTTGAAGGTTGGTGGAGACCGAGATTATTTTCTTAACAAGGACCTTTTTGCACTGGGTTGGGAAGAGGAACTGGGAGATATCTCTGTTGATGATAGGTTATCTGTGGCTACAGAGAAAAGCGCTGAAACGATTCTTTCTGAAAAAGATAAGCCTGTATATATTCATTATGGGCACAAAGAATTTGATAAAAATGAGTTCCAAGAAATAAAAAACAAGTTATTTCGAAACAAACCTGTTGGTGGGTTGTGGGCTTCACCTGTTAATGCTCCATACGGTTGGAAAGATTGGAGTAAATCTACTGGGGCGAAGGATTTTTTGCAAATAACGGAAGATTTATCTTTTAAGTTTACTCTTTCTTCTGCAGCAAGAGTTTTGGTTATTTCCTCCGTTGCTGATGTAGAAAAACTGCCCACACAAGTTTGTAACGATGATAACTTAAAAGATTTGGTGGAATCCACCGAAGCTACCGGCGTGAAATCAATTGATTTCGAAAAATTAAAAAACAGTGGTTATGATGCTGTCGAACTTAAATTTTCTAATGATGACGGATTGTATCGTACTATGTTTGGTTGGGATTGTGATAGTATTGTGGTTCTTAATCCCGATGTTGTTGAACCTGTTTTAGAAAAAGATGTTGTTGAACATTTGTTAACCGATGCTATAGTACGTAGCGATTTAACTATTATGAATAAAGTCAACGTTGATGTTGAATTGGTAAAGGAGTAATGAGTTATGAATTACAGTGATTATGTAAAAGAATTAAAAGATAAGTGTGAGGTTTTCTTGAATGAAGTTGAGCTCACAGGTAATGAGACAGCTTATACCGACAGTCTTTTGGAGGATATTTTCACATCAGTTGAAAGATTGAAGGATTTCTATGATAAGTCTGATATTGATATGGATGATGACAGTGTTTCCGTTGTTCGTTCAATGGATGAGTTGAAGGCTTATATCGAAGAAAAGGGTTGGTGGGTTTCTGATTGTAATTATAGTGGTGGTCATGTTGGTTGGGAAATCGGGCAACATTCACCTGCCGGGGAAGATTTTTCTTTCTCTTTTGAACATAATAATGATGTTGAAGAGGCAATAACGGCAATAAAAAAATATGCTTATGATTTTGATGAAGAAGAACATATCGAAATATTTGTTGAAGCTCGAAAAAATGGGCTTTCCGGAGTTCCCAGCACTAAAGAGCTTGTGGAGGATGCAAAAGCTATTCAAGAGATGCTTGACGAACTTGCAGATGGTGTTAATTGGTGTGAGCAAAAGACCATTGGCGAAACTTTGGCTGAGGCAACTCTCAGGAGCGAAGAGGGTCGTGAGTCTGTAGATAATAAAGGCGAAAGGGATATGTCCTTAGATTAATTTTCCTTGTTTACGAGGTTTGTCTATTATTACATGAAGCTTTGACACATGGTTTTAAAGCTTTATAGTTATAAAGAATTAACTGTGCTTTGCACAGGGTTTGCAAACATTAAATATTTTGAAGGGTTGAGACTTTAATATGAATAATAAAAATACCATAGCCAGGATTAAAGAGCGTTATGTGGCCGAAGATATTGTTATGTCTGAGTTGCTTCGAAGTGACGAGTTTTTCGGTTTGTCTCGTGAGGAGAAGGAAGAGTTGCTCGCTTGGAGTGGTGACGATGAATTTCTTGCGGTTACTAAAGAGGGTGAGATTGTTGTTCTTGCTGATTTGACCCAAGTGGAAAAGCGAGAGATTTTGTTCCCTAAAGCTGTTGCTTATTATTCAAAAGAGGCAGATGTGGATGGTACGTTTATTGTTGGGAAAACGGTAAGGACCTTATTGACCTTGATTTTTGGTGTGATTATCAGGAATTACTCGGCGAAAAGATTACTTGGGATGAATATGTTTATGTTGATAAGTTCCTTGATGGTGCTCCGGCTGATTATACAGCTGAGAATGTTGAGGTTGTTACCTCTCTTCGTGAGAAGTTGGGTGCGTTCAGGGAATCTTTAATCAATCATACCAATGAGTTGTTTGAGAAAGCTGTTGAGTATCTTTCCGGTGATATGGATGTTGAGGCGAATCGTGAATATCTTGAAGCGTATGCTGACAAGGTTATTTTTGTGTACGAAAATAAAAAAGATTTTATGGACCTGGATTTTTGGATTCGCATTGAACAATTAGTTGATGAACCACTTTCTTATGACGAGTTTATGTCTATAAACAGTGTATTTGACGGAGACCCGTTTGATGTTGAATTTGATGATACAGACACAATTAATCAGTTTAAAAAGGTTTTATATGATTTTAAACACGAAAATAAAGGCGTTGACGGGCTTATAGAAAACGCAAAGAATCGTGCTGTATCTTCCTTTGATGCAGGAAAAGCGAAGGAAGAGAATGGTTTGGAGGTTTAATTATGGATGCTTTAACCAGTGTGAGATTAGCTGAGGTTTCACGTTGTTATGCTGAGGGCACTCACATTTTGTTGTATGGTGTGGACGGTATTCCGGACAACACTAAGGGTGTTGTTGATTTTGTCGATGATACCGGTCAGGTGTTTGTTGAAACAGAAGGAAAACTCAAAAATGTGGTTTTATCTCCGGGAGACGAAGGCGTTCATTTCTTTAAAGACTGCGTTTCATATGCGAATGTAGTTTCAGATAAAATTTGTGCTTTGGAGGATATTGAAATTGCAGATGTAATTGGCAATTTTGAGCCCTGGGATGCAACGAGAGATTATGCTCCGAATGGCGTTGAGGCGTTTGCCTGGTTAACTGATTCTTTTATTGCTTCTGTTCCGGAATACAAAGAATGTTTGTCTGAGGATAACGATTTTTTTGTTAATGGGTATGTTTCTTGGTGTTTTGATACTGATGTTGTTAAGTTACATACTTTTTTGAATGATGATAACATGAAGTCTGAACCTAAGGAGTTTTTCTTATCAGGGAAAGACAGAGAATTTGTTGTTAATGCGTTTAATAAGTTTTTTATCGAAAACGAAGGTTATCCGGCAAAGCTTTGCTTTGATTATAAGCAATATGAGGAAAAAGTGTTAAGTTTTCTTGATAATCATAAAATGAGTGCTAAGGTTGTACTTGAAAATCCGATGTTTATTGAAAGGGCAAGCCTGGTTTGTGATATTAATGATTTGGATAAAACTTCAAAGGTTTTGAAGTTTATTGCCAATAAACCAAAGGTTCAGGAAAAATTAAATGATGTGTTGGCTAACGCAAAGGAGCGAAGCGAGCGCACCGGTCCTGTTAAAATGGATAAGGGTAAGGAGGCATTGGGTTATGGGGAATAAGCCTATTGTTGTTTTAGTTGTTGAACCGGAAAAGAAGCCGTACCTTCAGGTTTTGGACGGTTCCCTTGAATCTATGCAGAAAGTGGTCGATGGATATATTGAAGTTGTTTACCCCTTTGATGATGAGGTTGCATTGATTTGTAACGAGGAAAGTAAAATAACCGGTAAGTCGTTGAATCGAGCTCTTTATAATGAGGAAGGGACTATGATTGATGTAATCGCAGGGACTTTCTTCCTTTGTTGTGCTCCTGCTGTTAGTGAAAACTTTTTGTCTCTTCCGGAGGAGCTTATACACAAGTATGCGGAATTCTTTAATGATGTTGAGTTCTTTGTGAATATTGATGGCAAGGTTTTGGTGCAGGCTTTGGATAATCAGCCTCATTCTTATTTGGGTGTGAATTATCAACTTCATGAACATGATGATAGTACCGATATTGAGTTTTTGGTTCATTCAGAAGACGTAGGTCTTGTCACTATTGATTGGCATACAGTTGAAGATGGTTCTGATGAATCAAAACGTATTGAGCAGGTTGCTAAAGAGTGGGCCGGGAATTTGGCTATCGGTAGAGTTAACGCCGTGCTTGGTGCTTTGAAGGAAGGTAATTTATCTCAGGAGGCTAAGAATTTGTTTGAGGTTTTTAAAAGCGAGTTTTTAGATAACGGGGATATGTATGATGGTTGTATTCCTTATAACTCTTCTATGGTAGAAGGTTATCAAAAGAGCTCTTTCGATGAACTTGTAGGTGCGGGTCTTATTCAGATTCGTAATTCTGAGGGGTTTGCGTATGAGTTAACTTCTGCAGAACGTGAAAAGTTGGCTGTTGCTAATAATAAGTCGGTTTCTGAGATTGTTAATGAAGCGCGAGAACGTAGCGAAGCAATTGGGAGTAACGAGTATTTTAAAGAAAGCGACGAGTGGTTTACTTACTATGTGAATGTTCGTACAGGTGAGAAAAAGTTTGAGCTTGATGAAGGTGACGTTGAAGTTTCTGCACCTCGGAAGGATGATTTTTCTCGTTCTGAAGTATTGGAATAAGGTCGGTTTTCAGGAGCGAAGTCACTAACATTGATAAGTGTGGTAGTGAACCAGAAAAAGTAATGTAATTCTTGTGGGGGTTGTTATGAAGAAAATGGAAATTGTTGATTCTTTTGGCGATACTATTGTTGTTGAGCCAGAGTTGATGTTGTATACAGCATATGATTTTATGGGTAATAAGATGCCTATTTTGGGAATTCAGCTTTATAGTTATGATGAAGATGGATTGAGAGAGCCTTATGCTACGCTTACTACTAATTTTTGTGAGTTTATCAGTGCTAAGGATTGTGCGTATATTGATACAAACAACAATTCTTTTGCTGCTCAGTTGCTTGAAATGGGTATATGCCAGGATACCGGTTTTACAAAACAGAGTGGTTTCTGTACATATCCTTTGTGGAAGTTTGATACTGATTTCTTGAAAGAGATTGATGTTCATGGTCTTTATGATACTTATGAAAAGAAATTCGATAAATATATGGAAAAAGGGGCTGAGCTTCCTATTCGTTATAGGGAAGTGGAGATTATCACTAATGTGGTAGAAGCTCTTGGTGTTGAATGTAAAATTGACCCTGATTCGGACGGTCTTGTTGTGTGGGCTAATGATAATGTGTATTATCGAGGTGAGTTTTGTAGGTACTTACTTGCAGAGGTTTGTGAGTATGAAGAAAATGGTGCCGTCAAGGGTCTATCTCTTGACCTTTGCCACGATTTTTATGATGTTTGTGAATATAACAAGGTTTACGTTAGTGACTATAACAAACCCACGCCTGTTGGTGACATGGAGTATGTTATTACTATGTCAAGTGGTGGGGGTACTACTCATGACTTTATGACCTGTTCTTCTCGTGAAGAGGCAGAGAATGTTTGTGAAAGTTATGACTGGACATTTATGGATGAAAACGAGTTTGCGTGGAGTCTTGATATTGATGAGCGTGAGGTTTCGTTGGATTCCAAGTTGGTAGAGGCTGCTGAGCGAAGCGAGAAAACGGGTACCGGTGATATCGGTAAGGATGATATGGTTAAGGAGTGAGAGTTATGAGTGATTATAATTTTATTTCTCGTTTGAACGAGCTTAAAGAGGAGTACGCTTCTCAGAAAGGTTGGAACGACGAAGACAATTATTGGTATGAGAATGACGAGCATTTATATGAAGCTGAATGTTATGCATACGGGATTCTTGAAAAAGAAACAAAAGAAAACGGTGTTGATTTCAAAGAAGAAAAGCATAAAAAAGAAATGATTGATTCCTATGCTTTTTTTATGGAGAAGTATTTTAGTGAAAATAAAGCATTTCATTTTCCAACAAATATTGTAGAGCATGATGATATCCGATATGTTCTTGAACATAACGGGCGAAACATTGTCATTGAGTTTGACCCGAGCTGGTCTCAGCTTGTGTATACTGTTAACGGGAAAGGTCCTTTTGCTCATACGTCTTATGAATCCATTTGGGATGATATACGCGATGTGTTGGCTTTAGAAGATAAAGAGAAGTTGGATAAGCTTCAGGATTTATTGAGGGAATCCGGTTGGAAGGTTGAAACTAATCCTTTTGAGTTTTTACTCTCGAAAGAGTCTGCTACTGGGGAAAGTTATTCATTGAGCGTTCCGAATTCAAGCTTTGAGGAAGCTGTTGATGAAATTCAGTTTAAAGTTGATAGTTTTGACCCGCAAGAACTTGTGGATTTTTGGGTTGAGAATAATCCGGGAATAGATTTGTCTGAGGCTCATAAAGATGCAAAATCTTTTCGTGATATGCTTATTGACCTTTCTACCGTTGTAAATGGTTTTACCGGTGAAGAAATAGCGCAGTCTAACAGGTTGTTGGCTGAAAGACTTAATGCTTTTTATAAGGATTTTGACCATTATGGTTTCGTGGACTGTTTGGATAGCACTAACACAGAAGAGGTTCTTGATTCTGAACTTGCTGTGCAGTTGGGTGATTCTAAAGCGGTTGCAGGTATTCTTGAAGTTTTGTATGATATAAAAGAAAACGGTGAACCGGATGAGGAGCAGTTTAAGGTTTTAAATGGGCTTATTGAAGAGGTTGAGTTGATTCAGGATTCGTTTGAAAAATCTCTTGATGATAAGTTGGCTTATGCAAAAGAAAAAAGTTCTCATACCGAGAATAGTAATGACAAGGACATTTCTATTGAACGTGATGTTTTAGGAGAGTGAGTTTTATGAATATTATTGATTATCTTAAAGAGAATCATTCTGCTATGCGGTCAGGGCTCCCCATTGAGCTGCGGGACCTGATTGATGAGCGCTCTGTTTCTGCCGGAAGTTATGAAAGTATGGTTGAGTTTCTTGGTCAGGTAGGTTTAGAGCATGTTAAAAATGCGACTTTTGTTCTGGATGATTTGTATAACGACGAAAATCGTATTATTCTTTATTATGTTAAAGAAATTAAGGAATATGATGAGTTTGATTTAAGGCAGTTTGCTGCAAAGGTTATGCGTTTGGAAAAACAGGAAGCAAGTTTAGAGGATAAGCTGGCTGATGCTTCTGTGCGCAGTGAAGAAACGAATAGTAAAAATCAAAAGATTTTTACTAATGAAGAATTAATAATGAATAATGAATAATTGAGGGGCAGAGCCGATTATAAAATTTTTTGTTAAGGGTGTGAGTTGCTTTGAGTTGGGAAAAAGAATATGAGCATTGGCGAGATAAGGGGCGCACTTGGGGGCCCGGGATTGATGATTCAGAGGAACCAACGGAGGAGGCGATTGCTCGGCGGCGGGCACAGATGGATGCATATCGGCAAAAATTGAGGGCGTATTCCGTTGAACCAAGGAAAGAGTTTGCCGATGCCGGTGAAGCGTTGAAAAAGGAAGCTGCGCCAAGTTCAGTTGATGCAGGTGCGCTATTGGCGTGGCAAAGAAAACAGAACGACGAGGCACTTGCGCTTTGTAAGTCTGCGGCGAAGTCTTTGGGGTATTCTCTGGAGCTTGGTTGGCCCGAAGATTTCAGGGAGAAAACAAAAGATGCGTTTTCTGTTTCTATTGAATACCATGGGTGGCTGCCGGGTAGGGGTGGCAATATCCATAAGTTCTTTGTTTGCGGAATCGAGGATGTAGAGGATTGTTTGCAGTTGGTGGCTGATTTCGGTGCCATTGGGCATAGGTCAACGACTTGGTATGGGGAACGTTTTCATTTTTATACAAGGGATACCGGGGAATTGAGAATGGAACTTATTCGACGTTTTGGTTTTGAGGAACCAAAAAGTGTTTCTTTAGATGAGAAATTAAGTGACGCTGCAGAGAGAAGTGCGGGTACCGAATGTAGTGAGCGTAATGAGCTTGAACATAAAAAGGAATTCGAATGAATTGTGAACGCTCACAAGTAACAAGTAAAAGGTAAGAAGTAAGAAGAAAGCGGCAGAGCCGATTTTATTGGTTTTGAAGAGTTACCTGAAAAATTTGTTAATGAATTTAAACAAAACTTTTTAATAAATTCTGATATTGAAAAGACAGATATTGATTTATAATTTGTTTTTGAGGAATAAAGTCCTATAAGTAGGTCTAACTTTTAAATATTTTTTCTCATTTTTTGACATTTTTGTTTTTTATTATGTTATAATAATATTAAAATGTTTGAAAGGTAAGTATTGTTTTGGATAGGTTCTTTGCAAAGCTTCGTATTTCTGAAATGATAGGTCGATATTCTCCCGGCACACGTGTGTCGGTTTTTGACGTGGAGGGCGTTCCGGACGGGACGGTCTGCACGGTAGAATTTGTGGATGAAATGGGGTTTCTGTTTATCGAAACACCGGAAGGGTTTAAAAATATTCGGTTATCTCCTGCAGATGAAAATAGTCGTTTTGTTCGCTACGAGAATGTATCTTAGTTTATTTTGAAAAGTCACTTTACTGAAATGTAGGGTGGCTTTTTTGTTTTGTGCAAAAATTGTTTCTTTTTGGTTAAAAAAGCGTTTTTCGTTGGCATAATATTAATAGATAAACATTTTTACTCTTGTTCGGTATTTTGTTTTATAGATAGTTGTTTAAGAGGTGTGATTTATGGCTATTCAGGATTTTGGCGAGAAAATCGGGGGAGCTAAAAAGGATTTATGGAAAGAGCGCGGTTTGATTCTTTCGGATTTATCCGAAATGAACGAGGCTGAACGGAAAAAGCTTATTAAAAAGGATAACGTTTGGCAGAAGATTGATTATGCTGCACTTGTTGAAGATGGTTTACCTCTCAGGGTTGCCTGGTTTATTAAGAAGGTTCACGACAGTCTTGGTTCTAAACCGGTGTTAACTGCTTATGATAGGTCTTCTGAAGATGTTCAAAATAAACAGGAGAAATATATTGAGTTTGTCAGTGCTATGCGAGACGCTGTTATGAATTGTAAGACAGAGGATGATGTTCTTGCTCTTGGTAATAGAGCTTGGTTGGTTGAGAAGGGGTTTATCGAACCCGGAAACTCTTATTATGTGAATCCCACAGCTGCTGCCGGTGGTGTTATTACAAACAAATTTTTGAATGCGTTTATTGTTACACCCTCTGATTTAAGAAGTTATGATAGTGAAATTAAACGGAAGCAGTTTTTGTTTAGTGATGAGCAGAAAATATTATCTAAATATGAGTTCTTTAAGTATGAAAATGCTGAATGGGAGACGGATTACCGTGGAGTAACTTTGTTTAAGCTTGGTGGTAATTATTTTTATCCTAAAGGAGAATTTGAAAATAAGGATTCGTGGGAGAACGGGACATACATTTTGTCTAATGCGCGGCACCATATTTTAGGGCGTAACTTTGAGTCGTTAGAAGCAGCGAAAAAGTTTGTTATTGATAGAGATTCCGGAAAGGAACCTGATAAGCCGAAGAAAAAGGGTAAGACTCGCTTTGTGCCGGCGCAGTTGGTACACATTAAACGTGATGGTGATGATGTTCGCCATGGGCGTTCTATGAACGGCCAGGATTACATTGATTCTTTTGATTTTAAAGGTGGCGAATTCGGTAACTGGATGAGTGAGAAAGACCGTCAGGCATCTTTGGATATGGGGTATGAAGCTCTGTATGATTTGGCTAAAGCGTTGAAGCTTGATTTAAAGGATATTTCTCTTGGAAATTCGCTTTCTATTGCTTTTGGTGCTCGTGGTAGTGGTAGCGCGTTGGCGCACTATGAACCTATGCGTGAGGTTATTAACCTGACAAAGATGAGAGGTGCCGGTTCTTTGGCTCATGAGTGGGGACACGCTCTGGACGATATTATCGGTAAGCGATTAGGGCTTGGTGGGTTTATGTCGCAGAATGTAGTGCATAAAAACGTCCCTGAGAGCTTCAAGAAGCTTGTTGAGGCTATGCAGTTTACTGTTGTTTTTAACGATAATGTGAAGGATTCTCGTCAGCAAGAGATTGATATGTATTCTAACAGTATTCGAAGCTTTATTAACAGGCAGTTTCCGATTAGGAGAATGAGTGAGGTTGATATTGCTCATAAGGATGAGCTGATACAGCGTTATTTTGATAACACTACTCGTTGTGGGGAGTCTTACTTTGGTTATGTTACGTCCGGGGAAGGAAACAAAGATATTGATGCGTTGTCGGATTTCAGGAAGAAAGTTACGGGACGTGTTATTCCGAAGAATGAGCGTATTTTACTTGCACAGTATCAATTTAGTTTGTGCGGGAAAATAGAGAGACTTGATAGGCCACAAAAGACTAAAACGGAGTTTTATGAGAATTCTATTTTGTTTGATGACTTGCACTCTAAAACGGACCACGGTTATTGGCAGAGTACTGAGGAAATGTTTGCGCGTGCTTTTGCTTGTTATGTTCATGACAAGGTTGAGGGCAGAAGTGATTATCTTTGTGGGCACTCTGAAATGGCTGTTTCACAGGTTTTTAATTCGCGTTCGGGTGAATACGAGAGTGTTATAGCTATTCCTTTAGGGGAAGAACGTGAGGTTATTAATAAGTGTTTTGATGAGCTTATTCAAGAGTTAAAGGAAATGGATTTGCTTCATCATAAAGAAGATTTTTCTGTCGAGGTTCACAGGGAACGTAGAGAACCGGATTGGGATGAATTAGAGGCTCCTGTTGGTGAGACTTATCAGATGTCGTTTGCTGACTTACTGGATAATGCATATGAACGTAGTGAAGCGACAAATGTTTATAATGCAAAAGAAGTTGATTTTGTAAAAGATTAGTTTTTTCAGTAAGTCAGCAAGTAAGAAGTAAGAAGTAATAGGTAATAAGAAAGGGTCTGCGACGCTATTTTATGTTTTATGCAGACGGTGTAATTATTTAGGTGAATTTTATGAGTGAAAGTTTGTTGTTAAGTAAGTCTAAGCGGTTTGCACTCGATATTATTCGATTTTGCAACTTTATTAGAGAAAACAAAAAAGAACACATTCTGACGAAACAGTTAATTCGCTCAGGCACCAGTATTGGGGCCAATATTAAAGAAGCTTTTTGTGGGCAAAGTCGTGCGGATTTTATTGCAAAACTTCATATTGCCCTTAAAGAATGTTCTGAAAGTGAATATTGGTTGGAGCTTTTGATGGAAAGTGGATATTGTGACGATAACACTTTGCTTAATGACTGTATTGAAATCAAGAAAATGTTAGTTTCTGCTTTAAAAACATCAAAAGAAAATTAAGCGGTGAACAGATTAAATTTGATTTGGATAAAGGATTATTTATTTAATAATTGATAATGAATAAGGAAGGTTGGTTTTTATGCGTGAAAAAGAGATAAAGGTTGCAAAACAGTTTGGTGTTTTGGATAGAATTGAAGAGTTTGAAAAGAAGCTCTTAGCTGTTGACCATGTGGTTGATGTTGAATTTGACCTGGATGGTTTTTTGAGTGATATTCGTCAGGTGATTTTTTTGCCGAAGTATGATATTCCGGTTACTTTACCTGATTATTATGATGTTCGAAAGAATGTGTTGAATCAGGTTCTTAATGTGGCGAAAGAATTTGGGTTGAAATCCAGTGGGGACCGTATTGAAGATTACGGTGAGCACTTCTATATTGTGCGTGAGTGCGATGATACGTGGGTGTTGCAGCGAGTTCAAGATATTACTCAGGATAGTAATGTTAAAGAGTGGTATGAGGAGAATTATCCATCTGATGACGTTGGAGCTACATTAAATGATGATGCTACTTTTGCTGATGTTTATAATGCTCTTTCTGAAGATTCAGAAGCTGTTTATAACGCTTTGGGTGGTTCAGCTGATACGGTTGTCAGGGAACGTGTTTTTGCGAAATTAGCTGAGATTTACGGTGTTGACTATGATGTGATTTATTACAAGTGGTTAGGTCGTGAGCCGGTTAAAGAGCCCGAGGTTATTGATTTGTCTGAGTATGAAAATACACAGATTGAAGTTGCAGGTTATAGTGTTTATCGTAAACCATTGTTTGATGAAGCCGGTAAGCAGATAAATGTTTTGTTTGCTGCAGTCAAAGAGGGTGTGGAACCTTTTGCGATTACTTATGCTCAGGCGAAGGGGTTTGTTCCGATTGAGGAACCTTCTCATGAATCGCCGGCAGAAAGGACTGTGGGTATTTACGGGGATGAAATTGTAGGAAAAGATTGGACTTCAACAGAAGATATTGTTAAATATTTGACCGGTAGAGGACTTAAGGTTTCTGATATCAAAGGCAACATGGAGTCTGGTTGGGAGATGAACGTAACAGGTACTCCGAGCAAATTGTATACCGCAATTGTGCATACAATTCCGGGTTATAATTGCAATTCAGTAGACGAATTTATTGATGAATATGCTATTGATGATTTTGTAAATGAAAAATCAAATACTGTTGACGAGGTTCTCGCTGATGCGACTGATAGAAGTAAGGCAACGGGTTCAGATGAAGCTGTGGTTTTTGAGAGAGGAAAAGAATGATTTGTGAAAGGTTCTGTTTTGTATGAAAAACATTTATTGTATCGTTGGTCCTTCAGGGTGTGGTAAGACCACGCTTGTTGAGGCGCTTGAAAAGGAATATGGTTATAAGGCGATTGATGCATATAAAGATGGGGTTAATACTGATTTGATTGAAAAGAATGATTTGTATGTTATTGACCCTGCCGGTGTTGCGTTTTTGAAAGAAAAATATAACGGTAGTAAGGGAATTAAGGTTATTGGTTTGGAAGCCAGCCCCGATGTGTTGATTGAGAGAATGCAAAAACGTGGCGATTCTGAAGAGAAAATTATTAAGCGGTTGGTTAATGATAAAGAAATGTTCCGTGGGTTTCAGAATATAACTGATATTATTTTGCGTTCAGATATAAACACCGTTGAAGAGCTTTGTTATGCTGTTAAGTATCATATTGAGTACTTCGAAGATAAAGCTAAACATGAGTTTACACTGTTTGATGAAAACGGAAAAGAGGTTTCTTCGGGACATAAATTCTATGATTTAGAAGAAGCTCGCAGCATTTCTAAAGTTCGTGGAATGCCTGAAAACTGGACATTTCGTGATGATACTGAGTTAAAGCGTGAGCAATATGTTAGAGATATTAAAAGGGCACAGCCTTCTTTGAAGTCTTCTTTAATTGAGGTTCACATGGAAGATGCCGGTGTTTTTGACGGGCTTTTGGTTGTACCGTTTAAGTATAAGGATACGGAATATGTTTACCGTGATTATCTTTATAAAGATGAAAAATGGATTAATAAAAGAGAGCCATATATTACAGAGCCTATGTCTTCTCGTGATAGTTTTGAGTTTGACATTCATTTGTTAAAAAAGAAAATGGTTAGACTTGAAGAAGCCGGTGAACCGACTGCTGTTTGTGAGACAGGTATTAGGTTTCTTGAAAAGGCGTTGGCTACTTTGGAAAGCAAGGGTAAAGAAAATGCATCAGTTGATGCGTTGATTGCTGATGCTCAGGATAGGGCAGGAAACGGTAACTTTAAGGGTTCTGAAAAGGGATGTCCCGATTTTGGCATGTAAAAGGAGCGATTGATATGAGTAGAGATTGGACTCCGCGGGAGCATTATGCTTCTATACAAGCTAATGTTGCAGAGGGGCATGGGGACTATTGGCATTTTTTAGAGAAAAGTGTTATGAGTTTCAACGGTTCATTAACTCGGTTGTATCCTGACGAAGAGATTGTTTTACGTAAACAATTTCCTGTGCTCGGGAAATTGATAACAAATGTTGGCGATTATAACTTTGTCTCGCTGTATAAAAAGCTTTCTGCTATTGATGGTGGACTTGATTTGCTTTCTGCAAAGGATAAGGAGCTTACTGACTTTATTTCCTCCGGTGAAGGTGATAAGGAAGGGTATCTTATTAAGTGGTTTTTGGGCGAATTAGACCCTGCTTTTCATTATGCTACCTATAATGACCGTTTGCTTGGTGAAAGTCTTATTAAGGACGCTTTGATTCGTTCCAGTATAAATAAACCCGTTGTTTTTCCGTTAACCGAAAGTTTTACGGTTGAAATTAAAGCGATTGATGAGCTTTCGGGTAATAACGTTGCTTCTATGCTTGACTGTCAGGACTATGTTTGGGGTTTACTTAAAGACCAAAAGGTAATTGGTTATTGCACCGTTGGTGGTGCAGACGAGCTTGTGGATGAAGAAGTTGTTGAATATCCGGGATATTCTTCGGGTTCTTTATTGTTGAGTGATGTTTTTGTTGTTCCTGAATATAGGGGGCAGGGCGGTGCTACTTTTTTGGTTAATGAGGTTGTTAAAGCTGTGACGAAACAGGAAAAGGAGCTCGTTTTTCTGACCTTGCTTGATGATAATTTAAGCCATTTGTATGAAAAGTGCGGGTTTGAGGTTATCGGCAGAGGTGTTATGGTTCGTGATGACCGGGTTAAGTCGATTGATGCTGTGCTTACTGATGCTGAGCAGATTTGTGAAGATGTGAACAAGGGTGTTGGTGAAACCCGAGAGGTTTCACAATTAATAATTGATAATTAATAATGAATAATTCCGGGACCTACGCGGTCAGCGATTATAAATTTAATATATTTAAGGAGTAAGAGTTGTGAAAAATAATTATCGTGTTACCCTTTATGATGGGCCTGAGGGGAATAGAAGTAAAAAGGTGGATGTGCCGGCCGAGAGTTTTGATGAGGCAAGACGTTTGGCGTGGCAGATGCCAGAGGCTAAGGATGAACGGTTTACAGATATGATGATTGAAGAAATTCCAAAGGGTCCTTTTGTAATTGGAATTCAATATGAATATATTGACCCTTGTTTGTCAGGTAGAAGTACTCAATATATGTTTATTAAAGCAAACGATGAAGCAGAGGCTATTCGTTATTATAATAATCATTATAAAAACACTCGTTTTGATTTTCCTGATTATCGTAAAAATAATGAAAACGGCAGATGTACTCGCGGCAGAATCGTTGATTCTTATTTTGCAGGTACTGTTAAAGGGATGCCTAACTTCGATGCTGATGCTACTCTTGAGGCTTTGAAGGATGTTAAAACGGTTGATGAGCTGATAGCGGATGCAACTGTTGAAAGTAATAAAAGTTTATCAGGTAAGAATAAAGATACTTTATCTGATATTGAAAAAAATTAATTATTTGTTTGGTTACTGTACAGCTCTTATGAGGTGTACAGTTTTTATTTTTTAATTTGGTTGCTAAATAGGTAAAAAAACGAAAAAAGAGAAGCATAATATATACAGAGGATAATATCATTTTGAATTTTAATTTAATAATAAGGAAGGTTGATAGTTGTGTTTATTGAAAGAAACGGTATAAAAATTGAGCTTTCTCCTGAAGAGATAAGACTTGCTCATGAAGAGTATGAAAAAGATAATTTTACTATTGATAATGAAAGTGTTTCTGAAAAGGAAGTTGTAAAGGCTACAACTATTTCTTTTACTACAACTGAAGGACCGGACGCAACACAGTTTGATACACAGGACCAGGCAGAAGTGTTAGAGCTTTTAGGTCAACTTTTACAAGAAAATAATTTGGAGCTCGTTAGTATTGATTCAATAGAGCCTTGTGAGATTGTGGAGAAAGTGGAAAACGTTGCGTCTGTTGATGAAATTCTCAATAAAGCTAAACGTACTTGTGAATCATTGAGCAATAGCGAAAGCACAAAAAGTGAAATTGATTTTGTAAAGGAGTAATTGATATGGCAGTTGATAAGGTAGAATTGGTTGCAACATTCGAAGAATTTGCCGGTATTCCTAATGATAAGTGTATGACAGCTTATTTCGGGGATTATAGCTTGTGGCATGAGAAGGGTGAATCAGACGGCTTTGACGAGTCAGTTTATAATGAACGCTTTAACGAGGCTCTTCATTTTCTTGGGTTGAGTGAAGAAGAGTATTTTAATAATCGTGATTTCGTGCAGCGCGGGAAAATTAAAGAAGCGTTTAATCGTAGAGTTTACGAGATTTATAAGGAAGATTGGTATAAAGAGCATAATATAACCGAGGAAGATATCTCTAAGCTTCATGATGAGTGGGAGGCTGATGTAACTTTTGAGGGTTATACCGGTTCTTTTGAGGATTACGAACTTGAGCATGGTTATAACGATGGCGAGGTTTATGCTTGTTTTGATGAGTTCATGCAGAATGAATTTGAAGAGTTCAAGCCGTTATTGTATAAGGCACCTATTGTGGGTGAAATTGTTTTTCATCAAACTCATGAAGTTTTGCAATACACAGATTTTGAAAGGTTTAAAGAAAAAATTTTTGAAGAGTTAGATTATAACACTGACATTAGTGTTTTTGTTGCTCCGTCTGTTGATAAGAGTTGGATTTATGACAACGTTTGTGGGATTGGTATAAGAGAAGTTGGTACCAAAGATTTTGAATCCATCAGTAAACGCGAAGCTGTTGAAAAAGTTGTTTATGACTGGCTTAATGGTTTTCGTGAAAGTGGTTTGGTAGCAGTAACTAATTTAGATATTGAGTCATCTGAGTACAAGGATATTGTAGGGCTTGTTGAAGAACTTTGTAGTGATGTGTTCCCGGACTTATATGAAGAAGTGTTTGGTTCGTCCTGCGGTGCTTTGGATTTGATTTTCCGTGAGAAGGATGACCCTGATGGTTTTAATTTGTATTATTATAATCCGGATTCAAGTGCAGGTGGATTGATAGAGCAATGTCCTTTTGACAAAGATGATGCTGCTAAAATGATTGATAATGAGGATTATCTTGGTGTGTTAGCACCTTATCCGCATTATTTGTCTGATGTTAATACAGAGCATTTCTTTAATACGATTTTTGAGTTAATTGAGTTGAAGGAATCAGGGCTTTATCTTGGTAACGGTGTTAACGAGGCTTGTCGTGCTATTGTTTGTGAAAATAAAAACGGTATTCCTGCTGAAGAAATTTATAAACATCAATGCGAGATTTCTAACCTGCGACATGAGTTAGAGGGAGCATTGATGTATGACCCTGACAAAGCTGATGATATTGAGAAAATTCTTGATAGACGAATGTGTGAATTGGATGCTTTGCTTTCCGGTAGACCTCTTGATGAGGTTATTGCTGATGCAAAGGTTGCTTCTGAGAAGCAGGACTGTGATTCTAAAGAAATTTTCGTTAGGGAAAATGTTATAGATTAAGGAGTAAGGGTGAATGTCTTTGACATTCACAAGTAATAAGTAAAAGGTAAGAAGTAATAAGAGTAGGGCAAAGCCTATTTTATTTTTAAAGGTGTGATGATTTTGAAAAACTTTGATTTTGATAAGGCAGTTAAACATTATAACAGTATTATGATGGGTGCCTGTTGTGAGCATGTTACCATCGGTACCGATTATAGTGAAAACACTGATGGTTGGAATATTCGCGATATGGTTGCTGAGTGCGATTATTGGTTGTCTTGTTATTATGAAGGTGGTAACGCCCGTGAAGAAATGCGCCGTGGGGACGAGGATGACCGTAAAGCCTGGCGCTCTGATACAGGGAAGCTTTCTCGTTTTATTGAGGCATATAAGCCTTTTATTGAAGACTATGAGTGTACTAAGGGACATTGTTCTAAATTTGATTATAAGGATAGTAGTCTTGAAGTTGAGGCTTTTGATGTCAGCAAGGACGATAATACGAGTGGTGTGTTGTTTGTTCGCATGGTTTCGGCTGAGGTTTGTGATTTGCTTGAAGATTTGTTGAATAAGCACGATTTAAAGGTTCCAAGCGAGGACAGAGAAGGTGAAGAGGACGAAGCAAGAATATTCGGCGAGGTTTATTCTGATTTGGAAGCAGATGTAACCGATGTTCTTGCAGAGGCTTGTTCAATTGTTAAAGATAATCCGGGTGTAGTTATTAATGAAGATGAAGTTGATGAGCTTATGCCTGTATCTGCCGGTAACGAATTATATGTTCGCGGGTTTGCGATTAAAATTTGTGGTTTGTTTGAGGAATTATTGGATGAGAACGATATCACCATCCCATGTGAGAACCGGGAAGGTGAAGAGGATGAGGCCCGTATCTTTGGGGATGTTTATTATGATTTAGAGGACAACGTTACCGGTATTCTTGTTGGACTTTGTGAAGAGGTTAAGTGTACATCTGATATTATGATAAACGTTGAGGATTACAACGGTGTTGAATATGAGGACTTTGAAATTCAGCCCGGTGTGGACGAGGTTATTGCTGATGCTACTTCAAGAAGTGCACAGCAAAGTATTTCTAAAGGCGAGATTGAAAGAGAAATTTAAGAAAATACTGGAAAATTATAACCATATACGGTATAATGTTATTGATTAGTAACACGGAGGAATTGTTATGGGTAAGAAAAAAGCTTTATATATTGATATGGATGGTACGTTGGCTCGTTTCCATGATGCAGACAAGGCTTTTATTGAAGCTATGTGGACTCCCGGGTTTTATGTTAATTTAAAGCCGTTTGAGAATATTTGCGAAGCTGTCAGACAGTTTATTAAACATAATCCTGATGTTGATGTTTATGTTTTGTCAGCAGTTCTTGATACGGAGCCTCCGTTTGTTGTTGATGAAAAGAACGTTTGGCTTGATAATCATCTTCCGGAAATTGACAAGGAACATCGTATTTTTACTCGTGCAGGTGAGGATAAGTCGCAGTACATTGATATGGAAAGCTGTGAGTGTTTCCTTCTGGACGATTATAACAAGAATTTGTATGAGTTCGAAGCTGCCGGTGGTGTAAGCATTAAATTCCATAATGACGTTAATCATAAGGGTCTTGGTGAGTTTGGTGGTTCAAAGGGCAAGCTTTGGGAGGGTGCCATTGTACATTATGATAAGGTACCGGAATTGACTTGTTTGCAGTTAGAAGGTTATCTTGGCAAAATTAAAGGTTTTGAGGATTTTGTCATTGTGGATGATGTTCTCGTTGAGTATACAGGGCAGAATGAAACGGTTGTTATTCCTGAGGGAATACGTGAAGTTGAAATGAATGCTTTTGCCAATAATCAATATGTTAAACATGTTGAATTCCCGAGTTCACTTGAAACTATCAAGCCGGGTGCTTTTGCAGGGGTTGATTTACAGGAGCTGAATTTGCCTGAAAATTTAAGAACTATTTCTTACAATGCTTTTGTTGGGTGCAAGTCGCTTTTAAAAGTAGATGTTCCCGGTTCTGTTCGACACTTGCACGTTTCTGCTTTTTCTGATTGTGATAATCTGAAAGAAATTAATTTTAACAGCATATATTCTGATTATTCTTCTGAAAATGGCATTTTGTATAGTTCAGATGGATTTGAGGAGTCTGTTTGTTTATGTCCTGCAGGTTTTCAGGGGTCATTTAAAACGTCAGATAACATTTATGGTGTTGGGTTTGAAGCTTTTAAAGGTTGTACGGGATTAATAAACATTGAATTAAACGACGGTTTGAACATTATTGGCGCGTCTGCTTTTTCTGATTGTTCTGCTCTTAAAAGCATTGTTGTTCCTTCTTCTGTTGCACATTTGCTTGATAATGCTTTTGAAAATTGCAGTAATTTGGAATCAATTGTTTTGTCGAACGAGCTTTCAGAGTTGGGACACGGTGTTTTTGATGGATGCAAGAAGCTTTCTGAAATTGTTGTGTCAGACGAAGCGTTGGTTCGTTATTGTGAGCAATTTAATTTACTTGACGAAGTTTTTATGACTCCTTGTTTTGAAGGTTTGAAGGCGAGATATGAGGAATTAGTTAAGGGTAAGGTCGTTGACGGTTTAATAGAGGATGCTTCACAGCGTTGTAGTGAGCAGGTCGTTGAAGGTAAGTCAAACGAAAAAGAGTTTGAATAATAGACTATGTTTTTAAGTAAGCATTGATTGCTTTACGTAAATAATTTTCACCTTTTATGGTATATTGCTTATAAAAATACATCGAAGGAGGGTGTTTTTTATGAAGTTTAAGGGTATTTGTGAAAGCTTGGATAGAATCGTTGTGTCTGACCCGTCGTATGACGATGATATTTATTGTCGTTATGAGCGAAATGATATTCACGGCAAGGGTTGGAAGGTGCAGGGTTTTGTAAATGATTACTCAAACAATATTGATGGTTATGAGGTTTGTGGGGTTAAATTTGTTATTGGTTTGTCGGACCCGGATGAACATTTAGATTTGCATGAAGATGGCTCTTTTGCACATTATAAACGAAATTCTGTTAAGGAGTTTACTATAGGCATGGATACTGCCTGTGTTGGTCTCGGTGTAAATGAAGTGGCCGATGAAATTAAGGCTCGTCGGGATGAATGGCAGCCCGATTGTTGTCTCAAAACATTATCTGATGGTTTTTTTGGTAATGTTTATGAGGGTAGTTTTGATGGGAAAGCGAGATTTCTTGTATTATCTGGTTATCTTGACGAGGATACGGGTTATTCTAAAGAAGATGTTCTTGATTACTTGGTTGCAGGTATGAAGATTGAGTTAGATAAAACAAAGGGTATTGATGAGGTTTTGTCTGATGCTAAAAACAAAAGTGGTTCAGGTAAGGTTAATAAGGGTGTTGCCGATAAGGGCGAAGTTGATTTAAGTTAATAGGTTTGGTGGGTTATGGATTATAGTGATGTTTTAAAATACCAGGACGATTTGGTGAAGAAGTATAAATATAAACCTATTCCACCCATGTTCCGGGAGGATGTTTTAAGGTTTTATAAAGACAATCTTCCGGAGCATTTTTGTTTAGATGGTGATAATTGCCCTTTGTTTACAAAAGAGGGTTTATTGTTGTGTCATAAGTATAACAGAATTGTTATCGGTGATTATGGTGCTTTTGTAGAGGTTCTTCCGGAAGATATGGTTACTGAGAATATTAAGGTTAAGGACGGAGAGGAATATCGGGATTTTGATGAGCGTTATTCGAAACGGACTAAGTATTCGTGGTTAACTGCCAAGGATTCCTCTGATGTTAAAATTTATTTTCAAAAGAAAACAGTTGATTATGCTGATTATGTACCGGGAAGGTATTATTTTAGTCCTTATGAGTGCGATTTTTCTAAAGTTATAGACAGAGACCTATCTTTGGTTGTTTCGAAGGATAAAATTGCTCATTGGCTTCGAGAACAGGGTGTATTTACAAATGAAGTGCTTGATTATTATCTTGATTTGTCAAAACATTATGGTAACGAGCTGCGAGTTGTTATTGAACAGGATATGTTTCCGGGAGATTTTGAGTATTGGGTTAAGTTGAATGAAGTGTGCGGTCTTGAAAATGGTTTGTCTTTCGAACAGTTTCAATATGTTAAATATAATTTGTCGGTTATTGATTGCAAACTTAATGAATTAAATGGTTGTTTATCTTGTTTAAATGAGGCCATTAAAACAGCTATTCAAATGGGTTTGGATGGTGTTGAGCTACCATATAGTGTTCAAGAGTTGTCGGTACCGGAAATACGTTCTTTGTTGAGTTTATCTGCAACTGATTTATTGGATGTCATGCACTTTTGTAAGATTGTAGCCGGTTGTAAAAGTGACGGTATGGTTCATGATGTTGAAAGTTTAATTAATGAAGCTGAAAAACGTGAGCAAAGTGGTTTTAAAAAAGAGTTAAATGCTGAGATGGTTTTATGATTTATGGTAAAAATTCTTTGTTTTTACGGCATTATATTAATAGAGAGTTTAGTTGGTGGTTATATGAAAAACAAAGAGCATAGGTTTTCTTTTTATAAAAATATTTGGTTTTGGTGGGGTATTGCCGGTTTTTTGATTTTTGGTGAACTTATCGGTTGGTGGGAATTTTAGTTTTTTGTTTTAAAGTTTGTTTGTAAGTATGTTTTTATACATATTTGTAATATTTTTATTGAAGGTGATTTTATGGTTGATTTTAATAAATATAACGAAAAAGAGGTTTTTGCAGCTATTAAAGTGGTTGAAGAAATTCTTGATGTTGAGGATTTTGATATTGATATAGTTTATGATGCCGTTTTAAGTGGGAATGCTTTTTGTTTGATTGACAGACAGGGTGCTTACCTTGGTGATATTGACTCTGACCGTTTTAGTAATCTTGGCTCTGTTATTGACAGAACTGATACTTATCACCACGATAGTTTTTATGATGATTATAAAAAGCGCGTGAAGGCAAGGGAGGAAATCCCACAGAATGATTGGGACAGAAAAATACTTATTTTCTTTGAAAGCAAGTATTGTCAAGAGTTGCTTATGGCTATTGACGTGGAAACTTATCTTGCATATAAAGATAAGCAGTTAAATGATATAAAGCTGAATCACGGCGAATCAGAGAAATATGTAAATGAAGATGGTCGGTTTGATGACGTTGGCTATCTTTGTGATAAGTCTATTGCTGTGGCAATAATGAATACACAGTCCGGTTATCCTATGGTTGAGTATAACAACAGCATTTATGTTGCAGCGCACTGCGATTGGTATGATAATACTCAGCAAATGTTTGATGATTTAAGGGCAGGGGAGAATTCTTATTGTAATAATTATTCATCATATGGAATTCTTGTTGAAACAGAGCTCTATCAGGTCAAGGATGATATGCATGATATTGGGCTTTATAACGAGAAAGATGATTGGAGTTTTTATCTTTCTGAATATGAGCTTGAATATATTGGCCTTGGTGAAGAATTGGAAGAGTTGCAGAATCAATATGATACAGAGGATATGTTGATTGGTCTTGATGAAGGTAACGAAAGTGTAGTTGATGAGTTGATTGCTGATAGTGTAAAGCGCAGTAAGGCAACGGAGAATAAAGGTGAATTTTCTGTTGAAATTGAAAAGTAGTTTGTTTTATTTGAAAGAAGGGTTTTTATGGGTGTTTTGCAAGACATAGGTATTAGATTCAGGTCGTTGATTTATGACCGTGCAGAACGTTTCATTAAAAATGAGGATGAGCGCAGAAGTGAAGGTTTACGTGAGTGTTTTAATAAAAGGTTTATTGAGTTTTATAATACTCAACAACTTGGGGACAGGGGATATGAAGGATACTCGGACTTTAATGCCAGGATGTTGTTTGATTTTTATGATAGATTTGGTGAAAAAGGTCTTGAGCTCTTAAGGTTTCATGAAGGTGTAAAATTAGATTATGGAGATATATTGAATCTTCGGCACTTTGTTGAACGTTGCGAACTGATTGAAAATAGTGATAAAGGTTTGAATCGTGGTATTAATTTAGCTTTACGATTAGTTGATGAGTTTTCGTTGAATGAAATTGTTGAGAATCTTAACTCGTTTAAGGACCCTGAGCTTCTTTATACTCTTAATTTGCGGCAAAAACTTGAGGAAACCGAAAAAGAACGGAATCAGCAGGATTCTATAAACGAACTTGAAGAAGATTTATCAGATGTTGAACCTGCAGAGGAGTACGGAAATGATTATGATTCTTTTGAGGAAGAACATCAGCAAGTTTCCGATATTGACAGTTTGATAGCCGGGGCTATGTTTAGGAGCAAAGAGACTGAAGTTGGTCAGGCCATTGTAAGAGAATTAGAAAAGGAATAGTTTTTATAATTTATAATTAATAACGAATACTGTATAATTTCGGTGCAAAGCTGATTTTAATTATTTTATATTAAAGGAGTAAGAGGTATGAAAAGGTTGTGTGAGTTAGTTGATATTGTTGAAAACAACGAGAATTGTGTTGTTTTTAAGGTTAAAGACGATACAGTAATGGATTTGATTGCTCTCGGTTGTTTTAAAGGTACTGAGGATATGCTTCGTATGACAAAAGGCAGAACACCGGAGATTACGGTGTTTAATAAGGATGGTAGTAATTATTCGTATCATTTTGGCGAAGGAAGTACTACCGTTATAAGTGATAATATGATGCAGCAACGAGAGATGATTCGTGAGTGTGCGATTCTTAATTTCGGAATTGTTTGTGATTTATCTCACATGACAAAGGATGTTGATGACGAGGGTTTGATTAGAACGTCTCTTGGAGTTCGTGGTGTTGATGAAGGCGCTCGTACTGTTTTTCTTGTTTCCGGTGGTGGTATGACAGGACACATTAAAGTTAATGCACAAACTATGGTTTATGATATTAATGTTAATGATGTTTCTGAGTGGTTCGAGAAAAGGGGATACAAGGTTTCATTCCCTTATGATATTACTAATGGATTACCTTGTGGTCGCGTTAATGGTGTTTGTGAACCCGTTGTTTTACCAGAACAAAGCTTTGATATAAACGATATAAGTAAAGAGCGTTTTTCTGTATTACTTAATAATGCTATTAAATTAATAGATGAGAATCATATTAATTGTACTAACTTATATGAGGTCCTTTCTTCTGAACTCGGTATGAGTGATGATGAAATAAAAGCTATTGGATATGGTGATTATATTGTTAAAGATAAAAAATATCCCATAGTTGAGTATAACGAACAGGGTAAGGAAATTTATCGTGAAGAGGCCAATGGTTATTGGGTAAAGCGCGATTATGATGAGTTCGGGCGTCAGATTTATTGGGAAACTAACAGTGGTGGTTGGGCGAAGCATAAGTTCGATGATGCCGGTAATGAAATTTATTATGAGAACAGTGACGGTTTTTGGAGTAAGTCTGAGTATAGTAAAAATGGTTTTAGAACCTATTATGAGGATTCTAATGGTAAAGTGGTTGGCGAGAAACAGCAGCAGTCACTTGATGATATTATTGCAGGTGCCAAGGTTCAATATGACAAGACAGTTCAGAAAACAGGTGATTCCGGTAAAGCTGATAAGATATTAAATTCTGAAAAAGGTCAGAAGTTAAAAAAGTCGGATGATATTATTAAGGAATAAGGTTTAAGAAGGTGACGTTATGAGTATTTTTAAAAAAAATAGTTCAGGTGGTATAGACGTTTTAAATGAGCAGAATGAAGTTGTTCTTCATTTGAATACTCAGGAAATGATTGAATTGCAGAACGTTATTCATGAGATTCAGCATAAAAACGATGTTATTAATATTCTTCCGGATATTATTGGGGAAGACTTCAAGGAATTAAACGGACGTTTTAATGATAGTTCCCTTGTGTCTTCTGTTGTTGATAAGATTGCTGCAGATTCAGATGTTATGAAATTAATCGTAGAAGCTTATGAATCTACGATTGATAACAATAATTCGTGGTTTTATATGTGCAGAAACGCTATTAAAGAAAATCTTAAGACAGGAGATTATATTGGTTCTGTTCTTTTGGATAAGAACTCAAAAGACCTTTGTGTTGACCGGTGGCGTGTGCACATTCTTGAAAAAGGGGATAGTTATGGGCTTGATTATTGTCTCACCTGGGACAAGGATGAGCCGGCAGTTGAGTTTTTTGATATGAGTGTCAATAAAGATGCGTTTCCTAATGGCCAGTTTACCGGTGGAAGATATTATATGTCTACTTTGCTCAAATTTGATGCGCAGGGGTTGTCCTTACAAGAGCAGGCAGCAAACGGAAGACAGTTGTGTTTGTACGGTGAAGTTCCGGAATGGACGGTAAGTTCGGATAGTTTACGTGTTATTGGGGCTTGGTTGGATGCAGTGAACAGGAATATTGAAAAAGATAGAGGTTTGAACGTTGATAGTATTATTCAAAATGCTTTTGAACGTTCAGAGGTGGGTTCTTCTAATAGAGGTACAATTGAAAAAGAGATGGAATAAAGAGAAAGGGCGCCGACGGATGTTTCGGTGCCCTTTCTTCTGGTAATGTGGAGTTTTCTCCTTGTAGTTTGGCAGTTATCTTTTTTTAAGGGGGGGTAACTGTATTTTTATATTACCATATACGGTTTTTTGTTGTAAACATTTATTTATGAAAAAAGCACCCTTTTCAGGTGCTCTTTTGTTTTGGAGGTTGGCTTTTTGCCAACTTATAGTGAGAATGAAGATATCAGGTTGCATTTCCATAATAACATATGAGGTATTTTGTTTCAAACAAAATTTTAATAAAATTATATTAATATATTGACATATTTGTTAATATATGTTATATTATAGATGTTATGAAACAGAGTACTAATTTACTGTTGTGACAAGTTGATGTTAATTATATAGCGTTATGTTATAATACAAATTTCACCACTATATATTATTTTGATGTTTCGCTTTTTAGTAAGCCAAAAGTTTGTCTCCGACCTTTTTTCAAAAATTTTTGTTCAACTTTTGTTTCACAGCGTAGTTTTTTAGTAGTTTGATTTTTCAACAGGGTTGTTGTGTATGTTGAGTTTCATGTGTTTCGTAATAATCAGAGGGCGGGTTCCCGCCCTTTCATATTGATGTTTTCTTCATTAATCCTTTCTTTAAATGGGAAAGAGAGCACGGCAACGTGCTCTCTTTTTCCTATTGGAGGGTGTGAATCTCCAAACTTAATAAGGGTGTGTATGTTCGTCTTGGAGACGAGGACAACAACAGCAGGACGCCCACTACCTACCTGTTGTATGTTTTAATATTACCATGTGCGGTTATGTGTTGTAAACAATATTTTTTATATTCTTAATTGGTATATGTTGACAATTTGGTATTGTTATTGTAATATAACATTAACAAGGGAGCTTCGGTATGGTTGCTCTCTCTTTAAATGCCGGCGGGTTTACGCAGAAAGGTTTTTGTTATGATTTGTAGTAAATGTAATCATGAGATTTCTGATAATCTTTGTGTTTGTCCGTATTGTAATACTCCAACCTCACCGGCGCAGGCGTATGCTGCACCTTCACCGGCACCACAGCCTTGTGAGGAAAAGGCGAGTGTTGGACTTGCAGTATTATCTTTCTTAATTCCTCTTGCCGGTTTGATAATTTATCTTGTGAAAAAGGATACGGAACCTAAAACGGCAAAATTAAGTGGTAAGTGTGCGTTGATAAGTTTTATTATTAATCTTGCTATTTATATTATTAGTTTCATTGCTATTATGGGTGGATTATCTTTGGTTTTAGCTTAATTTTTAATGGTATGTTGTTTTTAACAATAGTTCTTATGTGGGTTATTGACAATTACCAAATTATGTGATATATTAAATATAGCAAGCGACTTCTTTATCTTCATTTTTATCTCCTTAGAAGGCCAGAGTACCGGTTGGTGCTCTGGTTTTCTTTTTGTTGGATGTTTGTAATAATAGTGTTGGGGTGATTATATGAGGAAATGGATAAGCAGGGAAGAAGAGGCAGAGTTACCGGAGTTTGAGAGTTTTGAAGATGCGTGGGAGTTCTTTGAGAAGAGATATGGTAAGGATGTTGTGTTGGAATCCGTAGAGTTTATAAATGAAAAGAAGTGTTATTTTTGTGGGCTGATTATTGATTGGGAGAGTTATAATGAGATGGTTCGACTGTTCGAAGCAGGAGAGCCGGTTATTGGGATGAAGTATTTGGAGTGTAAACAGCCGATACAGATATTTGAGGATGGTAGTGTTCATATTGTGCATTGAGAGCCCTTGCTTTGCAGGGGTTTTCTTTAGTATTTTTGTATTGACAATGTGGTTCGTGAGGTATATAATAAAGTAAAACAATTTTTTGTTTTGTAAGTTTATTTTGAAAAGGTAGTTTTATTATGAAAAGATTAATTTGTGGCGTATTAGCTGTTTTGATGCTTTTGACTGTTTGTGCAGGTTGTGGTTTGAAGCAGAAGAATGATGAACCTGTTGATGTTGAAGAGTTAAGGTATAACATCAATGATGGTAATTTGGTTATTGAAGACGGCGCACAAGTTATACCGGCAGGACATTTTAAGGATTTCACTGAAATAGTTAGTGTATCTATTCCTGATTCTATTGTTGAAATTGGTGAAGGTGCGTTTGAGGGATGTAGTGCTTTGGTTGAAGTGAAGCTTCCGAAAAATATTACTGCTATTCCTGTGGATTTGTTTGCTGATTGTACGAGTTTATCCAGTATAACAATTCCGGAGACGGTTACTTCTATTGGTGACAATAGTTTTAAGGGTTGTACGAAACTCGCTACTGTTGTTTTACATGATAACATTTCTACAATTGGTGTACGTGCTTTTTCGGGTTGTTCCGTGCTTAAAAACATTTCACTTCCTTCTAAGTTGAAAACAATAGGGGAAAGAGCTTTCTATAATTGTTCTTATCTTGAAGAGGTTAATATTCCTGAAACAATTACTTCTATTCCGGCATATTGTTTTAGCGGATGCTCTAAGTTGGAAAATGTGAATATTCCAAACAGCGTTACGGAAATTGGTTCTTCAGCTTTTAGTAATTGTAAGGCGCTAGAAAATATAGTGATTCCTGATAGCGTTCTGTCTATTGGTTCAAAGGTTTTTGCTTCTTGCATAAAACTTAATGACGTGAAGTTACCAAATAAATTAACCACTCTTAGTGCACAAAGTTTTTTCAAGTGTATTGCACTTGAGGAAATTATAATTCCTGATAGCGTTAAGGTTATTGAATCAGGCGTTTTTTCAGGTTGTAAGGCTCTTGTTGAGATTGTTGTTCCTGACTCTGTTTTTGTGTTAAATGATAAGGTTTTTGAGAACTGCAGTAATTTGGTTACTGTTAACATTTCTAAAAATATTGAAACTATAAACGACAGTTCTTTTAGCGGTTGTGTGTCTTTAGAGAAAATATCAATTCCTAATCCGGTTACTGCTATTGGTAAAAGAGCGTTTAGTGGATGTGAGAATTTAGATACGTTGTTTTTACCTGCTAACGTTGAGTCTGTTGGCGAAAAAGCATTTTTCGACTGTGATAACTTAACTGTTGTTTGTGAATCAAAAGAGCTTGTTGATATTGTGGTTGATAGTGGTTTTGAGGGTACAATTAATAATAAATGATTTTTGATGTTTAGCTGCTCTATTGATATAGGGCAGCTTTTTTGTGTTTATATATGGTTAACCTACAAAACGAGATTATTTATAATTGTAGGTTAATAGCGTGCGGTCTATACTTTATGCGGTATAATGTCGTTGACAAGAATGGAAGTTTGTGGTAATATGTTGGTAGGCTCCGTGGAGTGTGCCAGTTCCACTGAACCGGACAATTATATATACGGAGCTGAGGCGCTTTTGCATATAGGTGGTGGCACCCATTTATATGTGAGGGTGCTTTTTTTCAAGGAGTGGTTTTTATTCCGAGAGTTACACGTGGTTATGAAAGGCAAGATTATAGTGCTTTATTGGATGAGTTGAAGGGTTTGTCTGTTACAGAAAACGATGAAAAAGTACATATTGCTTCTGAAAAACAGGGGGTTGATGCTGCTACGCGCTGCAGGGCAAGTTTGTTGGATAATCCTAAGATGTTATATGCTTATTCGAATAAGTCTCGGGTATTACATGACAGAGATTGTAGTAAGTTGGCTGAGATTTCAGATGCACATTTTAGGATGGTATCCGAGTTTCCGGTTGATATGAAGGTGTGTTCTGAATGTTATCGCAGAGCAATAATTCGTCGTGGTGTTGGTGATGATAGGAAAAGGATACCTGCATATGAGAGGTTCTTTAATAAAGTTAGAGTCTCTGATTCATATTTATATGACTTAATGATTAAAAACAAGGCCCTGGTTAAATTGATTGATAACAATGTTATGGAGATAACGGTGCGGGAGGATACTTGGCAGTTTGTTTGTGGTTCTACAGGATATGAATTGTGGCATAACAATTATATTTGTTTGAAGGACGGTTCGAGATATTTTACAAAGGGGTTTCATAGGCAGACTGTTTTTGGTGGGTATACTGCTCACAATATTTTAAGAGTTATTTTGACTTATAGGTGTGACATTCACAAGTCTAAAACTAAAACAAAGCTGGATAAACGACATGCTCACGAAGAGCTCTTGAAGGAACACGAGAACAGGAGAGAGTTTAAGAGAGTTTTGGGTGGTCTAGTTGATGGTACGTTCCGGAAGGATGAGTATGAAGATGCTTTGCTTTTTTTGAATTCTTTATTCGAGAATAATCAGGTTAAAGAAATTGTTAAGGGTGCTGAAAGAGGGTTATCTTTACAGCAGATTCTTATTTATGCTAAACCGGAGTTTGTTGCAGGACAGATGAAGCAGATACGTTCCGGGTTAGAGTTACATATTGGCAAGAAATACGTGAAATCCTATGCGTTGCCTGAGCTTTCCGTTAAAGAGATGCGGAAAGCGAAAATAAAATTGTTTTTAAAGAAAAGTCCGGTAGAAATTTACTTATGTTTCAAGGATAGGTTGCTTACTTTAGTGAAACGAAAGAAAAAAAATAACGCGAAATAAGTGAGGGAGTTGGTTCCGTTGCTTGTTTGGTATGTTTCAGGAGGATATATATGAATAGGACTGAAATGATTGAGTTTATCAGAGAGAATCCGTTTATGAGGGTTACTCATCCGTTGTTTAGTAAGGATGAGTACATTTATGGGATGTCTGATGGACGAGTGTTTGATGAGGCAGGGTATTTATTTGAGGATTGGCAGACTCCGTTTCATAATGGGTTGAGAATGCGGTTCGGCGGTGATTGGGAGCTGGGTTGGTCTGTGTATGGGGGTTGATGGTTTATGTTTAAAGGTGTACCTCCTATGCCATCTCGTGAGGTTGTTCTTCTGTCCGGTGAGGATTTATTGAATTTTTTGAAGAAGTATAAGTTGTTGTCGGAGAAGGCGACGGCTGTTAAGCCGTATTTTTATAATGGGGCGTATGTTGATGAGTTGACCCCTTGTGAGATAGTTGGGTATTTTACTGCCGGGGAAGATAGTTGTGTTTTGGCTGTTAAGGTTGATGATGTTGTCTTTGGTGTGCATTGTGATTATTTTAAGGAGATGCAGCCGAAGAAGAAGAGGGTGAAGGAAGAAAGTTAAAGCAGGGGAGTTTATTCCGTTGCTTATTTGGTATGGAGTTTTTTATACCCTATGGGGTATTTGAGTTTTAATGTTTTAGGAGTTTATGTTATGGCAAGAGTTGATTCTGAATATAAAGTTGAGTCTTTATATATAGACAAACTTATTGATATGGGGTATGAGTATATCCCTATGAAGAATTATGATGATGTTTGTAAAAACTTTAGAGTTCAGTTTTGCAAATTTAATAGCGATGAGCTTTTTGCAACGAAAGGTGTAGCAGAACTGTCAGATGCCGAATTTGATAGAGTAATGCTCCGTCTTGAAGGAAAAACAGTATATGAATCTGCAAAAATCTTTCGCGAGAAATGGGTGCTCGAACTCGATAACGGAAAATCCATCTATGTTAAGTTCTTTGGTAATGACGAAACAAAAAACATTTATCAAGTTACTCGACAGATAACGATGAACCCCGACCATAAAGATGATGTTGTTTATAAAAACAGGTATGATGTTACCATTTTCATAAACGGACTTCCTGTTGTCCAAACTGAACTTAAACGTCCGGGCGTTGATATTAACGAAGCCGTTAATCAAATAAATCGTTATCGTCGTTTTTCTTTCCGTGGGTTGTTCAGGTACATTCAGATTTTTGTTATTTCTAATTCCACAATGACAAAATATTGTGCAAACATCAATGAAACCAACGATAAAAACAAAAAACAGTCCATTTTAAAATCTTTAACTTTCTTCTGGACTGATGAAACCAATGTTCGCATCAACAAATTGATGGATTTTACCAATGTCTTTCTTAATAAAGTTCATTTAACTGAAATGTTGGATAAGTATTTTGTTATTAAAGATACTGAGCCCGTTTTAATGGTTATGAGACCATATCAGATTTATGCAGTTAAACGCGCTTATGACCGTATTATAATGTCGAATATGAACGGTTATGTGTTCCACACCACCGGTTCAGGTAAAACTTTAACATCGTTTAAATTGGCTTCGTTACTTCGTAATGATAGCCGAATAAACAAGGTGTTCTTTTTGATTGACCGAAAAGACCTTGACGACCAAACTGTTGACGAATATAACAGTTTTGAGAAAGGGTGTGTTGATAACACTGACAACACTCGTAGTCTTATTAAAGCATTAAAAGACTCTTCTCAAACTCTTGTTATAACCACCATTCAAAAAATGGCTACTGCTCTTCGTTCGGATAAATATGTTGATGTTATGAGCGCTTTCCAAGACCAAAAATGTGTATTTATTATTGATGAATGTCATCGTTCTCAATTTGGAAAGATGCACGGCCAAATCCGCAAACATTTCCAAGCATCGAATTTTATTGGTTTTACCGGCACTCCGATTTTTGAAGAAAACAAAGGTCCACAGGGACAAACAACTGCAGACGTTTTCCACGCCGGCAAATTAGACCCCTGTATTCATAGTTATATGATTAAAGAGGCTATTGCTGACGGAAACGTTCTTCGTTTCTCTGTTGAGTATATGAGAAGTGTTTCTATTAAAGAAAATGACGATGCTATTCTTGACGAAGAGGCTTATTGCCAGAAACATAATATAAGTCTCGAAGAGTTATATCACTCAGACGAGAGAATTGCTGCCGTTTCTGATGATATTCTTAAAAATCTTGATAAACATACAAGGTTAGAAAACAACAATGTTTATACTGCTATTTTTGCTATTGATAAAATTGATACTCTTATTAAGTATTATAACTATATGAGAGCTCATAACCCAAAGGATTATAAAATAGCAGCCATTTTCACTTATCAGGCTAATCAGGATATGGAAGAAAGTCCCGACAAGCACGCTGCAGAATATTTAGAGCAGTGTATGAAGGACTATAATGAAATGTTTGATACTGATTATGACCTCGGTACTTTTGACGCTTATCGTAAAGATATTTCCAAGCGTCTCAAACAAAAGGATATTCCCCAAGTTGATATTCTTCTTGTAGTTAATATGTTCCTCACCGGTTTCGATAGTAAACCCACCAATACTTTATTCCTTGATAAAAACCTTGTTTGGCATTCATTAGTACAGGCTTATAGCCGTACCAATCGTGTTGATAAAATCACTAAACAATTCGGACAGATTGTTACTTATCGTAACATTAAAAAAGCACAGGATGCTGCTCTTAAACTTTATTCAGGAGACGGCGACCCGAACGGTTATTTATTACAGTCCTATGAATTTTATACTTCTGAATATTATCAGCAAGTAGAAAAACTTCGTGCTCTTGTGCTTACTGCTGATGATGCAGGGCACTTAAAATCAGAAGAAGATATTAAAAAGTTTGTATATGCTTTCAGAGAAGTTGCTCGTACTTTAAGTACATTAAAAACTTTTTCTAAATTTGATTGGGAAGACCTTGCTCCGGCACTTGATGAAGATGAGTATTCTGATTACAAGTCTTGGTACTTACACTATTACGACAAGCGCACCGGTGGAGGTGGTGGGGAGCCCAGCTCTCTTATTGATGTTGATTTTAATATAGAACTTGTAAGAACAGATAAAATCAATGTTGTTTATATTCTTAACTTGTTAAAGGGAATCAACCGTAAAGATAAATCAGAATTAGAAAAATCTATTGACCTTATTTTACGAGAAATTGAGCGTTCTGATAATGAACAGTTGAGATATAAAAAGGATATTATGATTTCCTTTATTAAATCCCGTTTCTTTGAATTACAACCGGACGCTGACATTCTTGCAGCATATCATGAGTTCGAAAACGAAGCGTTAGATATCAGTATAAAAGAGTTCGCTGCTGAACACGGTTTAGATAAAGATTTTGTATCTACAACCCTTTATAAATATTTTGCTGATACAAAAGCTGTCACAAAAGAATTTTTAAGACAAAATCTTGATAAGCAAGGTTTCACCGGTTTATTAAGAATTACTGCACTTATTAACAGTATTATAAGTTTCCTTAGTGAAATTTATAATAAGTTCACTTCCGAAGAATAATAGGAGAGGTATTTTATGTTAAACAGCGTTAAAGAAAAATCTGATGAATTAGCAAAGCGCCTTTGGGTTATTGCAAATGAATTCAGGGGTAATATGGATGCTTCTGAATTTAAAAACTATATTTTAGGTCTTATTTTCTATCGTTATTTAAGCGAAAGAACAGAAGATTATATGAATGAGATATTAAAGGATGATAATATCTCATATAAAGAAGCTCTTGCAAACCTCGATTATTCGGAAGTTGTTAGAGGGTGGTCTATGGAACGCCTTGGTTATATTATTGAACCTAACCATATGTGGGGTACTTTAATTGATAAAATTAAGACCGGAACTTTCTCTGTTGAGGATTTAGAGAAAGCAGTTAATACTTTAACTGCTTCTACTCTCGGATATGATTCAGAACCGGCTTTTGCAGGTTTGTTCAATGATATGAACTTGAAAGCTGACCACCTTGGACGTGAGGTGTCTGACAGAACAGAGCTTGTATCAAAAGTCATGCTTAAAATTAATGATTTAAGCTTCGATGTAAAAGACACAACTTTTGACTATCTTGGTACTGCATATATGCAACTCATTGGTCTTTTCCAGAGTGGTGCCGGTAAAAAAGCAGGGGAGTTCTTTACAAGCACTTGTGCTTCGGTTCTATTGGCTAAATTGGTCACACACGGTCTTAATTCTATTAAGAATGCTTGTGACCCTTGTGCCGGTTCCGGCTCTCTTTTGTTGGAAGTGAAGAACCATCTTCCTGAACACAATGTTGGGCATTTCTACGGACAGGAAATGAACTCAACAACTTATAACTTGTATCGTATGAATATGCTCCTTCACGGTGTTGATTATAGAAGTTTCACTGCTTATAATGATGATACTTTAAGAGTTGATAATTTCTACGAAAATGGTAAACCGGTTCTCTTCGATGTTCAGGTTTCTAACCCTCCTTATAGTGCCCCCAACTCTGCATCAGCAGAGTCTTTCTTGGATGATGAAAGATATTCTGCTTGTGGTGTTTTAGCTCCTAAAACAAAAGCAGACCTTCAATTTGTTGAACATATGATTTTCCATATGGCTGAGGACGGTCGTATTGCAGTATTACTTCCTCACGGTGTTCTTTTCAGAGGCGCTGCCGAAGAAAAAATCCGTAAATACTTCATTGAAAACTTAAATGTTCTCGATGCTGTAATCGGTTTACCTGCAAACTTATTCCACGGTACCGGTATTCCCGTTGTTTGCCTTGTATTCAAGAAAAAAAGAAACGGTAACGCTAACAATATTTTATTCATTGATGCTTCTAAAGAGTTTGTTCGCGGCAAACAGATGAACACTATTTCTGATGAACACATTGATAAAATCGTTAAAACCTATGCTGACAGGGTTGATGTTGATAAATATGCTCGTGTTGTTAGTTTAGAAGAAATTAAAGAAAACGAGTATAACCTTAACATTCCTCGTTATGTTGAAACATCTGAACCCGAACCGGAAATTGATTTAGAGGCTGAGTTTTCTGCTCTTAAAGACTTAGAAAAGGAAGAAACAGAAATCACCGGTGTTTTACGCGGATTTATGTCTGAGCTTGGTTTGGAGGGATTGTTTTGAAAAGAAAACGCAACTTTTTATTAGCAAAGTTTGGTAAAAAAGAACATTTAGAATCTTTAATAGCTGGCAACTTGCGCTTAACAGCTATAGACGTTTATCGCAAAATAGAAAATAATTTTATGGGGGATGACTGGGAGGGTTATATTCCTGTTGACCCTTCTACTATTTCATTGAAAAACAGTAAAGGCGAGGTCATTCATTTACCGTCACCTCTTTCCGTAAAATTTAGTTTTGTTGACTATGGCCAAATTCCTGTTTTTTGTGCTTCGATTTTAAATTCAAACGTTATGGATAAAGTGTCCGAAAACAGCTTTATGTTAAAAGAATCATTCAAATGTGAAATGGAAAAATTTTTGGATGGTTTGGATGAAAAGGATAAATATATTTTGTTATTCAACTCAGATGAATTGATTAACAATCTTAAAAACTCTATTTATTTCAAAAATAAAACTATTGCATATATTTCTCAACCAGTCGTTTATAAAGATTTTAAAAATTATTCAAGTTTTTTCAAAAACTTGAATCCCTACAACCCTACTCCTGATGCTTACGACCTTTGTTTTATTAAAAGAAATATATATTGTTGGCAAAACGAGTGGCGTCTTATTGTTGATGGTACCGAAAAAGTTCTTGATTTGAATAGTAATAATACTGTTACACTTCAAATTCCTCCATTAGAAAATTTTAGTCTTTATCATATTTCTGAATTTTTTTCTTGAGGTGTTTTTATGAATAAACCAAAATTAAGATTTAAAGGATTTACTGACGATTGGGAACAGCGTAAGTTTGATGATATTGTGCAAAGGCTTTCTGTAACTCAAGTTTCAAGTGCAGATTTACCTTCGGTCGAGTATGAAGATATTGTTTCTGAGATAGGAATTTTAAACAAAGATGTTAACCTAAAAGGAACATCGAAAAAAGGGTTGTTTTTTTCTGAAAACAACGTTCTTTATGGTAAACTTCGTCCATATCTTCATAATTGGTTAAACCCAGATTTTAAAGGAGTTGCTGTTGGAGATTGGTGGGTTTTAAAACCTCTAAATTCGAACAAGAATTTTATATATAGACTAATTCAAAGCGAAAAGTTTGATACTATAGTTAGCCAATCAACAGGAACTAAAATGCCGAGAGCAGATTGGAAATTAGTTTCTATGACAGAGTTTTGCATTCCGAAATCTTTTGAGGAACAAGCGCAAATCGGCTCATATTTTCGTACTCTTGATAACCTTATCACCCTTCATCAGCGTAAGTTGGAGAGATTGGAGAATATAAAAAAAGGGTTAATGCAGCAGATGTTTCCTGCTGATGGAGAGAAAGTTCCAAAACTTAGGTTCCCGGGATTTGAAGGGGATTGGGAAGAGCGTAAGTTGGGGGATATGTTTAAATACGAACAACCTCAAAAATATATTGTTGAAAGCACAGAGTATAACGATAAATTTCCGATTCCAGTTTTAACAGCAGGACAAAGTTTTGTTTTAGGATATACAAACGAGAACTTTGGAATTAAAAATGCATGTGAAAACACACCAGTTGTAATTTTTGATGATTTCACAACATCTTCACATTATGTTGATTTTCCTTTTAAAGTTAAGAGTTCTGCTATGAAAATACTTTCTTTAAAAGACCCTAAAGACAATATCTATTGTGCTTATAATGTTTTGAAAAATATTAATTATATCCCTGTTAGTCACGAAAGGCATTGGATTTCGATATTTGCAAATTTTTCTGTTTTGTTACCATCTAATACAGAAGAACAAAATGCTATTGGTACCCATTTAAAAATGCTCGATAATTTTATTACTATTCAACAGAATAAGTTAGAACGGTTAAATAATATTAAAAAAGGCTTTTTACAACAGATGTTTGTGTGAGGTGAGAAAAACAAATAATTTAATTTTACAACCAATAGTCCTCGACTGTTTAGAGGATATTCTTAAATACTTTATAGACGAGTTTTTTACTTCTTGTCTTTTTATTAGTGTTATTGTTTATTTTATTGCATTTATAATTGAAAATTTCTTTGATTTTGAAATTAAGAAGTCCATCAAAGATTTTATTTCTATTATTTTATGCTTTGTTATTACAGTAAAAACTTTATAAATCTATTTGTTTGAAGTGTTTACCCCAAGGTCCGTTACATTTCACGTTTAATGGTGAAATCTTGGATGATTTGAGAGAAGACGTTGCTGAATTAGTTTAATTACAGTAAACCACCCGTTTACTCGGGTGGTTTGTTTTTTGAGTTTATCCCGTAAACTTATTGAATTTTCTGGAATATGTGGTATATTATAGTAAAATAATTTTTATGAGGTGTGATTTACTTTGTTTGATTTTTTTAATTCTGCATTTTCTTTGCTTGATAAACTTCTTGATTTACTTATATCATTAAGAATTAAACCCACAATTAAAATCATTAATTTCGAACTTATTAAAATTCCTCATAATGAAGAAACCACACAACAAAACATGCGTTTTTCAGCAATAATTTCTAACAACACTAATAAAACGCTATCTGTTTCTAATAAACATTTATATTTTTACAAAGACAAGGAACTTATTCAAGATGTAAAAGCTTCACACTTTGAAATAGTTCATCGTGACGGTTTGCACATTTTAACTCCTATTGATGATATTATTATATTGAATCCCGGTGAGTCCCAAAAACTTAATGTTGTAGATGGAAGTTTTAATTATTTGTCTTCTAATCGCATTATTTTTTCATATTATACCGGGAGAAAAACGTATAATTATAAAATTAATTTAAAGGATATTATTGTTAATTAAAAGATGGTTAGGTTGCAAATGAGTAAGCATATCGAAAAATACAGTCGGCAGTTTTTGAAAAGGCGTATTTGGATTGAGCTAACATTCTCGTAGCCATAGGGCTATTGCAGGAGTTTATCACCCATAGCGTTGGATTTTATACCGATATAATATTTTTGGAGATTTCAGTCGAAAGTACAACCCACAGGTTTTCCTGTGGGTTGTTTCTTTTATATGGAATATTTGCGGGTGATTTCGGTGGGGGGGATGTGGGGTTCGTAGAGGTCTTTGATTGTGTCGCTGTTGTCGTAGGTGATGAGGATGTCAGCTGCATCCGGGAACTCGGTTACGAGGCTCGTAATGAGTTCGGAGAGGGTGCAATGGTCTTCAAGGGTGAAGTAGTGGGTGTATAGCTTCTTTCCTTTTCCGTAATAGGGTGGGTCGATAAACAAGGTAGCTTTATCGTCCCAATAGTATGTTTCGATGCATTTTTTAAAATCTTCATTGAGAATTGTTATGTTATCTTTCATTTCGGCAATGCGGTTTATTCGCTTTATTAGCTTGTCAGGGTTGTATCGTGAGAGCAAGGCTTCATTTGTGCCGTTTTTGCCGCCCAAACAGCCAGCTTTTTGGATTCCTGAGTATGAGAGCCTATTTACAAGCAAATACGCCCAGGCGAGCTCTGAGGAGCTTACAGAGGCATTTGAGATTAATAGCTCTTTTGCTTGATTGTAGTCTTCACGATTGGGCTTTATGGTTTGTAGCTTGTTTATAAGCGTTTCTTTGTTGTTTATAACCTCATTCCAAAAGGCTATGAGATTTTTGTCTATATCGTTGATAATCAGCTGCTTGATTATTCCGGCATCTAAGAGCGCTAATCCGAAGGATGCGCCACCGGCAAAAACTTCTACGAATGTATCACATTTGTTTGTTTGTAATTTTGTAATTAAGTAATTAATTATTTTTGTTTTTCCTCCCGGATATCGAAGGGGGGAAAGGTGTCTATTGAGTTTAATAGAGGAAACGAGATTAACTTCTTCTGCATCTGCAGAAGAAGTTTTTTGTTCTAATATTAAGGAGGTATGTTGGTGGTTGTCTTCCGGGTTGTTCCATATGAATGTATTACATATGGGGCACCAAGCTCCTTTTTCGTGGATATCGAAGTCTTTTATATGCCCGGTGGCTCCACAATCCGGGCAGGTGATTGTTTTATCCATTTTGGTATATTTGTTCCTCTTTTCAGTATTTTTCGTTTGATATAATATTTGTTATAAGAGTAAATTGTTGTTAACATTATACCACAAATGTTATTTTTTTCAAGAGAATAAAGGTTATTTGTATTAATAATACGTAAAAGGAAAGCCCCCGGAGAACCCGGAGGCTTTTTATTATTCTGTTTCAACACTATTTTCTTTGTCTTTGGTAGTCCTGGCCCAAGTACCATAACCGAGTATAATCATTTCTTTCATAATTTCTGCTACAATAGTTGCAGCTTCCCGTGCCGGGGCTTGCTTGAATATTGAATACTGTGTTACTGCTATATGGGTGGGGGCTATCTTTTCTAAATCCTCAAAGATAATATCTAAAGGGGATTGGTAATTTTCCAGAATTTCCACAAAACTCACCGAGTTTAATAACTTTGAGAAATAAACGAAGTTTTGTTCCCATGGGGCACATTCTTTATACAGAAAATAGACAATTGCTTTTATCAATGAATCTCGCCACTCAATTAATTGGGTTGATTGGGATGTGGTTTTACTGTTCTTGAAATTTTTAACCAATTCATTAACAAAGACAGGTACATCCTCTTCTTCTCGAATTAAAGTAAAGGGATTGTAAGGATTAAAGTGTTCAGTATTCATAAAAATTTCCTTTCTACGTTTTTGCTCGTCAGCAATTTATTTCTTACTCTGCAGTAACTATGCCGGCTTTTGTTATTCGTCAAATTTATATTTTTCTATAGCCTCTTGGATACTGTCAGCAGCAAAACCATTATGGTCTCCTACCCAGTCAGCCACATAAAAGAATCCCCAGTATGGCTCTTCTGCACCATCGAAATAACAGATACTAAAAGCCTGATTGGTATCATAATTAAAAAAATCATAAACATCATCAAGGGGCATTTCTGTCAAAGCAAAGCCGGTAATATCATAACCATCTTCGGCTATTTTCTTGACCACGATATAAGCATTATTATCTTCTCGAGGATTAATAAGAACGGATTCAAGTTCCTCTCGATATGACTCGTTTTTTGTATTCTTTAGAAGCTCCTTAGCAACAGCTTCAATTCGCTCTTTTAACATTTCGCTCATATTCTCACCTCTCACTCGTCATACTCCGGCAACGGGGGCGTTACCGGTTGCGCTGCTTTCAAGAAACTCTTTGAGTTTTTGTCGGCATTCCCTTTTTTCAGAGGGCTGATAGCAGAATTGACCGTTGCAAAGGATTTGGCATTTGCTTAAATCATTTGCAGAGAGAGTGTATAAAAAGTCGGTCATTTCATCTATGGATTTTGTTTTTAAATTTTCGTGTACATTCATTTTGAATTCACTTCCTTTCTTTTGGGTATTCTTTTGTGTGGCTTTTTCGTGCATCTGTAAACGAACCGGCGTTTTCCACAGTATTCACAGGTTTCTTTGTCACGCATGGAAGCGCCCATTTCGATTTTATCGTCTGTTTTGAGTTCTTCCGCACAGGGACGACATAAAAGTATTTCTGACATAAATATTTACTCCTTTATTCTAAATTAGGTTTTTCTTGTTCTTCGGTTTTGGATGAAGCTTTTTCTTCCGTAAGAACACGGTATTCAGGCCCATAGCAATATTGGTCATTACGGGCCATTGTTATGTTATAGTCGATTCGTTTGAGTTTGCGATATTCTTCGTTTATGCTCTCGCTTTCGGCTGTAACTTCTTTTAAATGGTTCGATACTGATTCGTAACGTTCCTTGAATTCCGTCACTTGTTTTTTGTATTCAGCTTTATTGTCAGGATTGATATTCTTCATATGAAGATAGCGTTTGGTTTCGGTGTATTGCTTGAGTTCAGTTGCGTGTTCTTTAAGCGCAGCTTGTTTTTCGGGTCCGTCTTCCATATGGTAGAGCTGTTCACAGAGATTTTTAACAGCTTCGTATTTATCAATGTTTTCATTGATACTATCCATCTGGTTGTACTGTTTGGTTAGTTCTTTCAATTGCTTACGTTTACGAGCTACTTCTTTACCGGCACGGTCAAGCTTCCTTTCAATGTCTGCAGAGTTTTCAAGATTCATTTCGCGGGCCATTACCATTGTGTTGTACATGTTCTGTAGCTTCCAGTCGGTTTTGGCGTAAACCATGTTTCCTGCGCCATCCTTGAATTTAATTGCGTGTTCCGGTTTCTGTTCAGGATGTTCTTTTTTTATGATTACCATTGCCAATATGCAAACAAGCTCTATGTTGGTCCGACGACGACCGTTGTTGTCCCATAAACTGATTCTGTAAGGTTTGTTTGTGGTTCTGTTGATTTTGGTTTTATCATAATAATACGTTTGCTCGTCAGGTTCCAACGTTTCCTCTGTTTGCTCTCGTCTTCTTTTATCATGCAAATGCTCATAATAATCGAAGATATCCTGTCCTGTTACCTCTGCTATTGGATTGTGGTCTGATGTACTGATTTTGTATGTTTTTTCAGCCTCGAAATATGTGTAAAGAGTTTCAGGGGTAAGCAGTCTTCTTGGATTTTTAAGAGGTACGTCTAAGTAATATGCGTTGTACTTGTTTTTGCACAATACTTCTGCAAAGATATCCCCGTTATACTCGTTTATAAGAGCTTCTATAAGGGGAGCTTGTGATTTTTTGTTTTCAGATGATGCTATCTCATTTTTTGCCTTATCTACCGTTGCCCAATATCGCTCTAAAGCTTCTTTGGTGTATTCTCTGCCCAGCCTTTTCTCCCTGATTTGTTGTTTGTGGGTTTCTGTATGTTCGGGAGTGTAATAGGTGATGGTTTTTTCGGTTTCACGAATGTGATAGCCTTGTTCTGACATCTGAGTTTTAAACTCTTCCCAGTTGGAGCAGAATCGCATAGTGTTTTTTATATCTCGGGCTACCTGTTGTGTCCATGAAGAACCTTTGTTTTCTTCCTGGCTTTGGAACCAGGAATACTTTTTGTCGGTTTCAGGGTCACGGATAATAGGTAAGCCGTGCTCTAATGCGATTTCGTCATTCCATTTTTGTAGCTGAGCGTAACTGGCTTTATTGTTGTTGTATTTGAAAACTTTTGGTTTTTCAGGGTCAAGCATATCCGGGTGGATATGACTGTTTATTAAAATATGGTTATGTTTACATTTGCCGGCTACTTCGCCTTCCTCGTTGATAACAGGGTGTACGTGAGAGCAGATAACGGCTTGGTGTGCTTTGAGTTTTTCACAAAGTTCTCTGCCGCACTGATGTACCTCGTCATCTGATATATCAAGGTCTTCAGGGAAGGATTGAATGATGTGATATGCATAGTTCCCGGTTTCTTCATCAAGAATTCTGTTTTGTTTGTATAAGTTTTGCTCCTTCACATCAAGGAACTCTTGGACGGCTGTTTCGGGTGTGCAAAGATATCCACTGATATATTTTTCTTGGATATTCTCTTTACGGTGAGTTTTTTCATCGTTTTCCATATATGCCAAAACTGTATTGAAGTCCATTTTTGCCATCATGTATTCTTCGGCAGTCATATCAATTAAAGAGGTATCTATAATTGTTCTGTGAAGTTTGCCGTCTTTTTTTTCTACAGAGATGACTTTATTTTCATCTGTTATGTAATCCCAACAGTCTTTTATTCCACGGGATTGTTTAATAGGGATAATTTTGCATATCATTTGGGAATTCCCTTTCTGTAATTGTTTTGTTTTTTATATTTTTCAATTAAAGGGGAGCCGATGTTGCTGTCTATTATTGATTCGCTTGTGTAAAATATATAGTTGCAGTTTATACATCTTCTTCGGCGTACAACTTCTGTTGCGTTTGATGCGGTATCTATTACTCGCACACTTCCGTTACAGTTGGGACAGTTCATATTCATTCCTTCTTTCGCCTAATTTTCTTTTGATGTGGGAGGTTGGTTTTTAGGGGAATATATTGTGGAGAGAATTCTGTTCTGTATGAATGAAGTTAGGTTTGATATTGCCCAGTAGAAGCCTATGCCGGCAGGGAACATAAAAGAGAAGAAAAAGGACATTAACGATGGTAAATAGCCAATGGAATCTATTACAGTGAATTTGCCGGTGCCGGGGTTGGCTTTTTTGCGCTTTACAAGCTGGTATGTTGCTGTTATACAGCCTACTGTTAATACAAGTAACGGTATAATCCACTGGTGGTCTATTTCGTTAAATTGAGGCATAAGAGCGAAGTCTGCACCCATGAATGAGAATTTATCGTTAAAGTCTATTATTTTATTGAACTCAGCTTCTGTTAATATTCCGTCTGTAAGAAGTGCATCCTTATAGTTGTGGATTTTGTTAAGCAGGTCGATTTCTGCCATATGTTCGTTTCGGCTTGCAGCTTCTCCTGCAGTTGTTAAAACGGTCTGAATAGCCTCGATTTTATCAGCACTTATAGAGAGTAAAAATGTGAGTGGCTTGCAAACCACATTGAAAACGGCGATGAGAATTATAAATTGGAGAATTGATGTAATACATCCGATGTTTTTCTTAACGTTGTTTTCACTTTTTTTAATGTTTTCAATTTCAGTCTGCAGTTTTTCTTTGTCGTCTGCGTATTTTTCTTTGAGTTTGTTTATTTCTGCATTGAGCTTATTTTTTCTGATTTCAGTTTTCTTTTGAGTTATGGTTATTGGTAGCAACAACAGCTTTACTGCTATTGTGAGTAAAATAAGAGCGATAATGTAATTGTCTGTTAAGTTGTAAAACAGGCTAAGTATGTATCCAAAGGGTGTTGCTATAATTTCAAATATTGATGCCATTTACTTTTGTTCCTTTCCGGTTTTATACCATAATTGTGTGTTTCGGTTGAAGGCATAGCCTTCTGACTTCAGTGCTTCTTCCGTAATTATTGATGTTAGGGTTCTGAGTTGTGTTGATAGAAACTCGAACTCTTTGAAATCATCATTTGTTGGATTCGGGGTTTTTGATAGCTCAATTTTAGCGTTATGGGCTTGGGCGTATGCTTCCGTGAAGGTCATTTCGCCGTGGCGAGCTGCTTGAACGTAGTCTTGCATATGGTTCGCTCCTTCTCTTTGGTTGATTATACTTAATTATATACCTTATAAGGTGTAATGTTAATATTAAATTGTTTGTCTTATAGGTGTTTGGGAGTGTTTTTCATCTTGTTTTCGTTGTCATCTGGTTCTCTAACTGGGAAAACATTTACAATAACAACTTCGCTAAAATTCGGATTTGTTTCTAAAATGTATTGTCGTAAATATTCAAGGTCTTGTTTATTAGGTGCATTTTGCGGAATATCAAAATAAGAGTTGCCGTAACCCCAGGAACCGTTTCTCATTTGACATACATATACCATCAAAAAATAATATCTGTTCATTCTTTTTTACCTCTTAATCTCGTTCAATCAGTTTTTCTGCTTGAACAGAACGTCATTTCAAAAATTTCTATCGGCTCAGAAGCAGTGTTTTTTTATTATCAAGCGAGGAATACCCATTTATCTAACACTGGACGACAGATATTTTTATCCAAAGCAAATTCCCCGAAATCATCCTCTGCCTTTTCCAACGAATCATAAATAACTATCAAACCGCAATGAGTGACATCTTCTCCAAAAGCCTCGTTAATTTCTGCTATATGAGTAGTCGTCCACTCATCCTGGATAGGGGCGTGATTCTTAAAAGACGGCTCTAAAATCTGTTCTTCAGAAACCAAATGGTATTCCCAGCCATCGGCAGTTTCTTCGGCAACGGTACGGACTTGATAACGGGTACCGTAATTCGTTTTTAAAACGGTAAGAAATTCGCCAACTGTCACTTCCCCATTCCCAATTTCAAATAAAATCGGTTCGCCGATGTGATATTCTTTCATACTCTTACCTCTTACTCGTCATACTCCGGTAACGTAGCCGTGACCGGTTGCGCTTCGTGGTCGTCTTCGTTTGTAAGCTTATTCTTTCTTAATGTGGAAACAAATTTTTCAGGGTCTCTAATACTTGTTAATAAGGTAAACAATTCTTTTGGCTTCATAAAATTATCCATACTCTTACCTCTCACTCTTTTTTTGCATCTCTGTTCGCAGAGATTCTTTGATGTAATATTGTTTGCCTTTTTTTATTAGTATGTTTTCTGCTGTTTTACCAAATTGGGCCCAGTCTATTTCAGAAGGGTGGTAGTTGAGTTTGCCGATTTTCCAAAGGTCTACATAGTCGGCACTTTCGATAAAATCAAGGACGTTTTCGGCGTTTAAAACGGGTTCTGCTGATACCCATGTTTTAATGCCGAGTTTGGATGCTCTGCCGAGTGCGTATATTCTGTCGGCAGGGCTACCGGCTCCCGGTTCTTCTTCCGGGATGTATGTCGGGTCCCAGGTTAAATGTTTTCCGTATCCCGCGTATGTAATGCCGAACCAATCGTTCTCGTCCAGTAGGTCAAAGTCGCGCATGGCATCTTTGCCGTTTTTGGTGAGGATTTGTACGTTGTTTCCTGTTTCTTTCAGGATTTTTATGATTTCTCTTGTGGGAGTTGTATCGTAGCCGGTTGGGTAGGGGTCACAGGTGAAACAGAGGTGTATAAGTTTACCGGTGATGTTTTCACGGGTTATCTGTTTTCTGACTTCTTCCACAATATTTTTGCGTGGTTCAATACAGGTGTGGAACTGCTCTTTTTTCTTATGTAATACATTGGGTGCGAAACAGTAATAACACCGGTGAGGACATCCGGTGTATATGTTTATAGCGAGGTCGCCGTATTCTTTGGCTTTGCCTTTAGGTTCGTAGATTGGATTCATAATAATTGGTCCTTTCATAAAACGTGATTTTAAGGTTGGGAGCTAAGGGGGAAGGGGTGCTGTGGTGGTAGCTCTTTCGTGGATTTGTTATTTGGATTTAGTGGTTTTTACAACACAGCATATAACTGTGGTTATAACACCGATTATAATAGCGATTTTCATTTGTAGTCCTTCTTTCGTTCTTCTGATGTTATTTGGTTAAGTAATTTTTGTGCCGTTTTTAAGCCTTCTATATATTGAGTTTTTGCAATACGTTCAGTAGTGTTTTTTGTTTTATCGTCGTTTCCTTTTCCAAATACTATTATGGATTTTTTGGTATCGAATTCTGCGATTTCGGTTTCTAATGCTTTAGCGAAGCGATTGAGGATTCTTTGTTCCTCGGTTTCTGCAAGAATGTAATAGTCTACCATTTTATTGGCTCCTTTCTTCCATTGTTGTTATTTTGATTTTTTCTGTCTGTATATGGAACTTAATAAGTCGTTTTCGAGTTTTCGTTTGTCCCGGATTTCTTTGTTCTTTTTGTCAAGGTCTGCTTTCCAATCTTTATATTCTTTGCAGTTTGCGTGACAGTATATGTTTCTTTTTGGAGGTACACAGCCGTTACATGGATTATCGTCTTTCATTTCAATGCTCCTAATCTATGTATTTCTTTTCAAGCTCTGTCGGGGTTGTGGCTTTGCTTATCCTGACAGCTTTGTTGTTTTCGATTTTGTAAAGGGTGTAAACTGCGCCTGAGTCTTTTGAGGTAATGCGGTAGGAGTCTCCGTTACGGGCTACGCGATTTAATACTATTTCTTCTGAACTGGGGATTCCGGTTATTGCCATAGGTTTTATCTCCTTTGTTTTATTTTGTGGTTATGGTTAATTGTGTAATGTATACAAGTAAGCTTTTAAGGAAACTTCCGATATCTGTGCAGCCGTACCTTTCGATACACTCGTCAATGTCCCAGGATAATTTATTAATAACAGACAGCCATGCTTCGTGGACTGTTGTTTCATTTGGAGAACAGATTCTTATGAATTGGTCGGGGTCTGATATGTGAATGGCGCTACAGGTGTTTTTCGTGGTTTCTGTTTGATATTGAATTTCTGTTTCTTTTAACAGGGTTAATATAGTTTTGCATGAGGTAGTATAAATACCGGATACTTCTAAGAAGGTGTCGTACTCTTCTAATTTGTTAATCAGACCGGTGAAGTCTTCATTTTGAATACCGAGCTCTTTGGCTTCGGTTTCATTATAGTGAAGAGGTATGGATAGTGTGAAGGGTTTATTAATTTGATTCATTTCATCACCTTTTTTGATTGCATTTCTTGAATATGAGTGGGGCAAAAGTCGATGTTGTTTTGCATATGAATTGCACATTCGTCACATAAGGGTTTGTCGCAGGTGATTGTTTTATCCATCTGTACTTTTTTCCATGCGACATTTGCGTTTTGTGCTTCGCTCATTTGTGAACGTGGGGGATGTCCTATGTAGTGGGTTCTTCCAATGGGGAAGTCACATAATCGTGTAGCTTGTCTTTTGTGACACACGGTACAAATTAGTCCGGTGGGGAAGGGTATAATGGTATTCATGATACGTTACATTCTTTCAGACTTTCGATGCTTAACTGTACTGTCAGTTGTCCGTCTTCTCTCAGAGTTCCATCAGCCACTTCGTATTTTTCTTTGTCCTTTCGGTACTGGTCTTTGGTTTTAAAAAAGCGACAGGTACCTTTTTTACAGTATAATTTTTTTAAGACCGAACAGTCGGTTTCTTTGTATGCAAAGCAATTGGTTTTAATCATTTCTATTCTCCTTTTATTACGGTTAGTTTTGGGTTGCTGTTTTTGCTATTTCGTAGAAGTCCGGATTGAGCTCAATACCTATATATCTCCGATTTAAGTTTTTAGCAGCTATGCAAATGGTGCCTACTCCACAGGTGCAATCGCATATTAAGTCGCCTTCATTTGTATATGTTTTAAT
>JAEIGA010000296.1_pt1 | contig 72123 bp, 60 predicted proteins | sample 9270691 | NCBI WGS metagenome assembly JAEIGA01 (sample SAMN17057246, study PRJNA624740) | gut metagenome | biome: biome; isolation source: fecal sample | host: Bos grunniens | place: China: Xizang | collected 2019 | reverse complement strand
TCTTCCGCCTTGTCAAGGGGTTTCTTAAAAGTTTTTTCAACTTTTTTCTCTACCGCTCGGTCTCCCTCGCGGACAGCTTATATATTCTATCACATCCCTCCCCTTTTGTCAACCCCTTTTTTATCTTTTTTTCGAGTTTGTTGTTTTGGTGCACAATCTATTCACATTCTGATCCTTTTATGTACAATTTATACACTTTGCGTTAATTTCGAAGAATTTCTCGCAAAACTATTTATTTTCCCAGAATTATCTGCTATAATTATATATATTGAAAGGATCACGCTATGACCTATTTATCACTTATCAAAGCCTTTACCGAACTCGGCTCTTCAGCACCGTCCCACGAAGCCGCAGAGCTCATCTGCGCGCTCACAGGCAAATCCCGCGAGTGGTGCATACTCAATAAAGATGAAGAACTTCCGAAATCAGTGGACGATGCACTGCAAAAGCGAATTTCCGGAATTCCGCTTCAATATATAACAGGCGAAGCGTGGTTCTTTGGGAACCGCTTCAAGGTTTCGCCCGACTGCCTTATTCCGCAACCTGACACAGAGCACCTTGTAATGCTGGCACTGAAATATGTAAATAATTCATCAGACATCCTGGACCTCTGTACCGGCAGTGGGTGCATAGCTATATCTATACTGAAAGAAAACACCACCGCCAAAGCACAGGCAGTAGACATCTCCATCGCCGCGCTTGATATAGCGAAGACAAATGCAGAGCTTCACGGCGTAACCGACCGAATCCAATTCCTGCACACCGATGTTCTGAACACCGATCTGCAAACGCTTTGCGCCGAGGCGGGCATAATCGTGTCAAACCCTCCATATATAAATACCGATGTTATACCCACGCTGTCCGCAGAGGTACAGCACGAGCCGACCATCGCCCTTGACGGCGGTGCTGACGGAATGATTTTCTACCGCCACTTTTTAGGCGAGCTTGCGAAATATATGCGTCCGGATGCCGTTATGCTGCTTGAAATCGGGTACGACCAGGCATCGCGGATAGACGAACTTTGCCAAAAGCACAATCTTACCTGCCAATTCCACAAGGATTTCGGCGGAAACATCCGTGTTGCTGAAATAAGGCACAACATTTGACCGATTAGGGAATAAAATAGTACTGTTACACAAAATATACATTTAGGAGAGCAACCAATGACAAAAACTTCTCTTCTCTGCCTCTTTGGCGGAAAATCCTCCGAATACGAGGTATCTCTTATATCCGCCCACTCCATACTTTCAAACATCGACCGCAAAAAATACGATATTACTACGGTCGGCATAACAAAAAGCGGCGATTGGTATCTTTTTGAAGGCAATATCGAAAATATCAAGGACGGCACATGGTGCGCTGATACGTCCGCACTTCAAAAAGCCGCACTTTCTCCATCCCCATCCGATTCTGCCCTGATCGTATTCCCGACAGACGGCACACAGGCAAAATATCTGCATATCGACGTGATTTTCCCCATAATGCACGGTGCTAATGCAGAGGATGGCACGCTCCAGGGACTCATGAAGCTTTCGGGTATTCCCTTTGTAGGATGCGGCTGTACCACATCCGCTATCGGCATGGATAAGGGATATACCAAGATGGTACTTAACAACTTCGATATACCACAGGCAAAATGCAAAATAATACTCCGCGACGATTTCGACACAAAAAGTGACGAGATTCTCGATGCCTGTGAAGCTCTCGGAAGCTATCCCCTCTTTGTAAAGCCTGCAAATGCCGGCTCGTCGGTGGGCGCATCAAAAGCGGCTGACCGCGTAATGCTTGCCGAAGCCATACGCCTTGCCGCCGAGCACGATTCCAAGATAATCGTAGAAGAATACATAAACGGCAAGGAAATCGAAGTGGCTGTCATAGGGAACAGAGATCATGCCGCCTCCACCTGCGGTCAGATCAACCCCGGCAGTGAATTTTACGACTACGATGCCAAATACAGTGCGGACAGCAACTCCTCCTGCCTCATTCCGGCGGATATCAAACGGGAAACCATGCTTGATGTGCGTGCCTACGCCGTAAAAATATGCAAAATTCTTGGCGTATCCGGTCTGTCGCGCGTGGACTTCTTCGTTTACGAGGAAAACGGCGAGGAAAAGATCATATTCAACGAAATCAACACGCTCCCCGGGTTTACACAGATAAGTATGTACCCAAAGCTTATGGTAAACGACGGCATGAGCTATTCCGCGCTTATAGATACGCTTATAACCCTTGCCACTGAGAAGGAGGGCTGATAATTGATCGGCATTTTTGACAGCGGACTTGGCGGACTGTCAGCACTGAAAGAAGTACGCCGCCTGCTCCCCTCCGAGGATATCATTTACTTCGGCGACACAGGCCGTGTCCCCTACGGCACACGCTCAAGGGACACAATCATAAAATATTCGCTCCAGGACATGAATTTTCTCGCCTCAAAAGGCGTTGATGCGGTGCTTGTAGCCTGCGGAACGGCAAGCTCAAACGCCCTTGCCACACTTCGTGAAAAATACCCCAACATTCCAATAATCGGCGTAATTGATGCCGGAGTGCGTGCCGCCGCAAAGGCTACGAAAAACAAAATCATCGGCATCGCAGGCACACCGTCCACAATCGGAAGCGGTGCATTTGAAAAAGGACTGCACGCCGTGAATCCCGATTTTAAGACCGTCAGTGCCGCCTGCCCCCTTTTTGTGCCGCTTGTGGAGAACGGTTTTGTGTCGGCGGACGATGAAATAACGCGCCTCGCCGCAAAAACGCATCTCGCGCCAATAATCGAAGCCCATGCTGACACGCTGATCCTCGGCTGCACCCACTACCCCATAATCGCGCCTACCATTGCAAAGGTTATCCCCGACGCCACGCTTATAAACGTAGGTGCCGCCGCCGCAGAGGAGCTTCGGGCGGTTATGGACAACGGCATATCCACGCTCCGTCTGGGACGTGTACAATACTTCGTCAGCGACGAGCCCCAGGGCTTTGAGCGAATCGCGTCCATTTTCCTTGGCGAGGAGATCACCGACAAGGTGACGCGCATTGATATTGAGAGGTATTAACTTGCCGCCATTACAAAAAATCACTTACACCGCTTTGATGTAAGTGATTTTTTATTATTCCATTATCCCCTCACGCAGGTGTGTACGGAAGCGTTTCATAGCCTATCCACTTGGCAATATGCCGCGCGAGGATGGTCGCATCAGCCGCATCTGCTCTGCCGTCGAGGTTTAAGTCGAGGGCGGCTGTGCACACTTTTGTTTCATCGTATCCGTCCCAATTTGAAAGATAGCGTTGGAAGTATACGAGGTCGAGGGGATTGGTTTTGCCGTCACCTGTGGCGTCGCCGTGTATGCCGCTATCTTCGACAAGTGCTTTAAACGGATGTGAGTTTGTCTCGGCATAGGTTTGCGCCGTTGATCCGACGTAGCCGTGGATCGTGAAGTCCGCATGAGTGGTAGAGAACACATCCGTCCCCCAAACCACTGTAGGAGAGTAGACCACAGCCTTTTTAAACGACACACAGCCAGAGAATGAATCGTCACCAATGCTAATTATGCCCCTACTAATCGTAATGCTCGACAACTTGTAGCACCTAAAAAACGCACTACTGCCAATACTCGTAACGCTACCGGGTACATTCACACTAGTTAGACTTCGGCAATTGGCAAATGCGTATTCGCCAATGTTCGTTGTTCCGTCAGGCATAGTCACACTTGTCATGTTACTACATCCAGCAAATGTAAATTTGCCAACGCTCGTTACGCCATCAGGTATAGTCACATTAGCCAAACTGCTACATTCATAGAATGCATAATCGCCAATAATTGTAACACTGTCTGGAATAATCACACTTATCAAACCACTACATTCATAGAATGTAGCAGCACCAATACTCATTACACCGTCGGATATAGTTACGCTCGACAATCTTCTACACTTGTAAAATGCATATTCACCGATAGCCACCACACTGTCGGGAATAACTATATCAGTCGCAAGAACACCGTCAACGTACAGATTGCCGCCGTTAGAGTTCAACGGATGCGAAGATGAATTTGCATATTCAATATTGCACCACACTTCAAGGTCTGTAATGTATACGTTTGTTAAACTAGTGCAGTCATCGAACGCCCATCTACCAATGTTTGTCACACTGTTGCCAATTATCACATGTGTCAAGCTACTGCAATCTTCGAATGCACTCCTGCTGATATTAGTTATGCTATTCCCGATAATAGCTGTTTTAATTTCGCTTCTATAACTGTTCCACGGCACCTTAGAAGACAACGACCATTCCTCCATCTCCCCCTCACCGCTAATGGTGAGCGTGCCGGCATCATCAAGCACCCATGTCAGATTGTCGCCGTCTGCGCCACACTCACCGGATGCCACCGTGTCTGCGCCAACGCCGACACACAGCATCACAGCCGCAAAGGCGGCGCATACCATAGCTATTATGTATTTCTTCATTAGAATCATCTCCTATCGGATAGTTTAGCTACACATCCGTCACACATTAACGACCTTGTAAACCTCATTCTTCGCCATGCCGCGGTCCTTGGCGCAGGCTTTTATGGCGTCCATCTTCGACTTGCCGCCGTCAATGTAGTAGGCAACGTGCTCCTCAATAGTCATGTCGCTCCAGAATGCGCCCTCCGCTGCCTGCTCCTCGCTTGCGCCCTCAACGATAAGCACATATTCACCTCTAGGCTCGCGGTCGGTGTACATATTCACCGCCTCGGAGAGTGTAGTGCGCAGGATTTCCTCGTTGAGCTTGGTAAGCTCGCGGCAAAGTGAGATTTTGCGGTCGCCAAGCGCCGAAAATAGGTCCGCAAGGGTGGCTTTCAGCTTGTGTGGTGCTTCGTAGAATATGAGCGTGTGCCGGTCGTGCTTGATTTCATCAAGATGCCGCCGTCTTTCGCCCTTGTTGGTTGAAAGGAAGCCCTCGAAAGCGAATCTCGCTGTAAAAAGCCCCGAAAGTGTCAGCGCAGTCATTGCGGCGCAGGGTCCCGGCACTGCGGTCACAGGAATCCCTCTCTCGGCGCACAGCTTGACGATATCCTCGCCGGGGTCGCTTATTCCCGGCATACCGGCATCGGTCACAAGGGCGCAGGACTCGCCTGCCGCAAGGCGGTCACATATTATCTCGCCGCGCTCGCGTTTGTTGTGCTCATAGTAGCTGACCATGGGCTTTTTGATGCCGAAAATGGCAAGCAGCTTTGCGGAATTGCGCGTATCCTCCGCCGCAACGAAATCCACTCCTGCAAGCACCTTTTTCGCCCTCTCGGACAGGTCGGCAAGATTTCCGATAGGTGTGGTCACAAGATACAGCGTGCCGCCGTTTATTTTATTCTTCTCCTCCGACGTATCGGCATAGTATACATCAGGGTCTTTTGTAAGGCTCATCAAATTCACCCGTTTCGTAGATTTTTGTAAGTGTATCGGTGTAATTGCTTCCGTCCGTGTACATTATAAGCGGCGGCGTCACATACATCCCCGGTGCCGCTCCTTTTTTCGCCTCGCAAAGCACAAGACATGGCGCAAGCTCCGAGCGTGCGTGCACGAATGTCATGCGCTTCGGCTCAAGCTTTGCCGCGGAAAGAGCGCAAACAAGCTCGCTGAGCCTGTCCGGCCGCCACACGGTGTAAAAAAGTCCGCCATGCTTCAGCACACGGTACGCCGCGGCACAAAAATCGCCTATTCCGCCTGCAACCTCGTGGCGGGCGATATTTTTGTATTCACTTTCGTTAGCCTTGCCTGTCACTTTCATGTATGGCGGATTTGACACCGCAATATCCGCCGTACCGCCCACCGTTTCTGCCGATACATCGCGCACATCGGCGCAGTGCACCGTGAGCCTGTCCGTAAGACCGTTAAGCTCGGCGTTGCGGCAGATAAGCTCGGCAAAATCCGACTGCAGCTCTATGGCGTGCATCCTCGCAAGCTTTCCTTTATTAAGAAGAAGCAGCGGAATAACGCCCGTACCGCTTCCGAGGTCAACACCCACAGCGCGTGTATGTGCTCGCACATAGGCACTCAAAAGATAGGCGTCCGTGCCGAATGTAAGACCGTCTTTTTTCTCAATAAGCCGCAGTCCGTCGTTAATATCTATGATTTTTTCGTCATTTGTAATTTTCATTTTAATAAACCAAAAGGGTGTCACAGCGTACACCCTTTTTATAGTCAAAGTAAATTCGGATAATCCTATCAGTTGGCTTTTTCAAACTGCGCGGCATCGGGTACGATAACCTTCTTTATGTCCGCACCTACCGCACGAAGCTTGCCGACGACATCGTCATATCCGCGCTCGATATAGTGGATATCCTCTATCTCGGTGCGTCCCTTGATTGCCATTCCGGCAATTATCATGGCAACACCGGCTCTCAGGTCAACCGCCTTTACAGGTGCACCGGACATGGACTGTCCGCCCTCAATTATAGCGGTAGCACCGTCAACCTTTATGGAAGCACCCATACGCTTCAGCTCTTCAACATATCTGAAGCGGTTGTTGAATATACTCTCAGTAAGGCAGGACACGCCGTTTGCAAGGCACAGCAGTGCACCGAACTGAGGATTCATGTCGGTGGGGAAACCGGGATAAGGAGCAGTCTTAACATTAACACGGTTAAGCACACCTGTGCTGATGACTTCAATGGAATCGTCGTTTTCAATAATCTTAACGCCCATTTCCTCAAGCTTTGCGGAAACAGATTCCATGTGCTTGGGAATAACGTTGGTCACTTTCAGATGTCCGCCCGTTGCCGCCGCCGCACACATATACGTTCCGGCTTCGATCATATCGGGGATTATGGCGTAGGTGCATCCGCAAAGATGGTCAACGCCCTTTATCTTTATGGTGTCAGTACCGGCACCGGTTATCTTTGCACCGCAGGTGTTAAGGAAGTTGGCAAGGTCAACCACATGAGGCTCTCTTGCGGCATTCTCAATAATGGTAGTGCCCTTGGCACGAGCCGCGGCGATCATTACGTTGATAGTACCGCCGACTGTCTCTACGTCAAAATATATAGATGTGCCCTGAAGCGTATCCGCCTTGGCATCAATATAACCGCTTTCAACATTTATCTGTGCACCCAGAGCCTTGAAGCCCTTTATGTGCTGGTCGATGGGGCGTACACCGAAATCGCATCCGCCGGGCAGACCCACGTACGCTTTGCCCCAGCGTCCAAGCTCTGCGCCCACAAGATAGTATGAGCCGCGCATCTTGCGGACAAGCTCGTAAGGGGATATGCCGCCCTTTGCTCCACGGGAATCCACCTCAACGGTGTTTCTCGAAAGCATCCTTATACGACATCCCATAGCTGCGAGGATTTCAAGGGACAGACTTATATCGCTAATGGAAGGAACATTCTCGATAACACACACATCGTCTACCGCAAGGGTCGCGAGTATTATCGGGATAGCGGCATTTTTGGATCCGCTGACTTCAACTGAGCCGACTAACGGTCTGCCGCCGTTAACTATTATTTTTTCCATATCTTCGTCTCGTTTCCCGGCGTAAAATAATGCGCGAAGCATAGCGGCGCGCCATATATAATAGGCATTGACCCGCCGAGGTCATGCCACAGTGGTATATCAAATATAAAATCTAAAGCAATTAACACTTTATTAATATATTAAAGCTTATCTTTAATATATTATAACACTTTTATATTGAAAATGGAAGTGTGTTAACAGTTTTTTTACATTTAAACAGAAGATTTATTATTTTCTCGCATATATGGTGCTATTTGTAGCGTTGTAGACAAGGGTCATGCCGTCAGAGTGGTCAATTTGCCATGCCGGAATAAAATAAATGGCAGATTTGTCGGCATTCCAATATATAGCATAAACCGCCTGCATATTTCTGACAGCCGAAAGCACCGCATCACCCGGAAAAGCATCTGAAGGCATCTCCGTGTCGTGAGGTGTCTCTTCAGATAAAGCGAATCCCTGTGCAGAGCCGGCATTAAGCTCGGAAAGGTCCGAAAAAAGTATGTTTACCTGGTCAACAAGCTCGGTTTGATAGTCTTCGTCAATAGGCGCAAAATACCATCTGCCGCCTGCATATATAAGCTCATCATTTTCAAAAACGCAAACCGCATAGTGAGAATAGATCGTATATCCGCCAAGCACCTGACGTGCCAAAAGATAAGTAAATCCGCGCTCGGAATCAAAATAGCTGTCTGTAACAACAGCCGCGAGAACACCGCTGTCTCCCGTACACAGTCCGAGGAATTCCTCCGCGCGTTTTTCCATTGTGATAAGTCTGGATGAGGTCACATCATCCCAAAGCACCGCTTCCGAAGCAAAATTTTCGGCTGTAATCTCATTATATGCGACCACATCGAAATTGTTATATTTCGAATAAGTGAAGCCGAATTCTGCATCAAATTCCGTAACCGCACCGTTTTGTGATGTTATGCTGAATCCGCCGTTTGGAAGCGAAAGCAACACTTCACGCGGCGAAGCACTCAGTGCTTCCGCCGCCTTGGTATAGTATTCGTCACTGTACAGGCTCTCATAAACGGGTGCTTTGAATTTTTCTCTCGGGATGCACTCAGGCGGCACCTCAAGACCGCGCTCGGCAAGAAGTTCCACTGCACCCAACACCTCGTCATCATCTATATACCCACGCGCACGGTCCTGGCGGGCTATATTAAACACAAGAAACAGATTTGCCGCCACAAGTATGCCAATAAGCAAATTTTTGACCGCTGACCAATTCATATAGTTCCGCCTCCCATTTTACTATTTTGCAGAAACCGTCCACTCGGCATTGCCGTCCGTATAATTGAGACTCACTGCCTTTATGGCGCCTTCCGGAAGTTTGCCAAGCACATCAAGCTTGCGGACAATGTACATCGGCTTTGGTACAAGCACTGTTTCTTCAGTCCCCGTAACAGAAACCGGCATAAGTTCGATTTCAGATATTGTATTCTCTGTAATAACAGCCCGAAGATATGGCTCTGTACCGATACGAATGTTGTTATGGGTAAGAAAGTATTCCACTGTAAGGAGCGATTTATCTGCATACACATCGCCAAGGCACGGAGTTGCCGCCCCACCGACGAGCGAAGGTGATATATCACCAAGTCTGCCCACAAGGTTATCTACAGCACTAAGCTTATCAAAAAGGCTGGGAGCACCGTCCCCAGTATATCCGAGAAGCGTTTCTATTTCGATTCCGCGCATTGTCCCACCTGAATCCTCAAGGGAGTCCGAGGTTGAGAATGATATGCTTCCGTCGCCTATTCTGAGCTGACTGTGGGAATCAATGTAAACATCAACCTCGCCGTCTGTGTACCAATCCAGCTTGTCCGGATTGTATTTAAATAAACGGAGAAGCGCATTTCTGTCAGCCTGCTCCGAATAATCGGATGTGCTTTTTGAAATCACGGAGCACTCAATTTCGGCATCCGCGACGGCAATGTTAGTACCGTCTATAAAATCAAATCCGTATGCTTCGATATTCTGTGCACCGTCCGCCAATTTAGAAATATAGAAACCGGATGTAACGATATGCTGTGCCGGTCGGAATTCAAAATATCTCCCGGCTCCGTCACTTGCATAGGCAACAAAGCGATGTGCGGCAAAATCCTTATCGGGAACAATTATAAGCTCACTCACATACGCACTTATATTCCCGTCGCCGCCCACAGCCACATCTGATTCCGAGACGGTAAGTGTATCCGCCGCAAAAGCATATATTAGCTGGTACAGCACAGGAACATGATATCTGATATATATAAATTCATCGCTTTTTTTCGCCCGTTCAAAGGCATCCGCTCCGTTGTCGATACTAAGATCGCGGCAAACCGCTTCACTGCCGAAAAGTTCAATAATACAGGGCTTGACTAACTCATACAGCTCAGCCACCGAATCGGCATCACCCACACATCCCCTGGGAGACATAAAAGTAGACTGCTTGTAACCAACAAATTCGGGCAGCAGATGATCGCTGTTGATTCCCTCCGGCTGAATTCCGCTTTGCACGCTCCAGAGCTTATCAAAGCTCTCGTTCTGTTTTTTCTTCATGACCGTGTTTTCATACACCTTCATGCCGCGTATATATACAACCACAAGGACTATAAGTGAGATAACAAGCAAGACAAGCAGAATGGTCTTAAATATCTCAAAAGCACCTGAAAAACGCCGTTTTGCAGTTTTATTCATAACTGTGCCGCTCCTTTCTGCGGGGTGTGGGAAATTTGCATTGCAAGCATCCGTGCTAAAGTCCATTTTCAGACTCATTCCACCGATTCAAGCTTAGTTTCAAGTGGCAAAAGCAGTGATATTTCCGTACCCTTTCCGGGTTCACTCTCTACCGAGATCGTTCCCCCATGAGCCTCCACGATCTCTTTTGCTATAGCAAGACCGAGACCTGTGCCGCCTCTCTCGCTGGTACGGGATTTTTCCACACGGTAAAAACGCTCAAACAGATGCGGCAGATCTTCGCTCGGTATGCCGATACCTGTATCCCTTACCCGTATTTCAAGTCCTTGTGCGACTGCCGCGGCCCTTACCGTAATAGTTCCTCCGTCGGGAGTATACTTAATAGCGTTTGATACAATGTTTATAAGAACCTGCTCAATGCGCTCCTTATCGGCAGAGATCATGGGTAGTGTTCCGTTTGAAGCATAACGAAGCTCATGTGAATGCGCCTCCGCATCCACACGCATAACCTCACATATATGTGTGAGTATCTTGTCAGGATCAAAGCTTTCGATTGTCCACTGTGTGCGCTTGTTGTCAAGCCTTGACAGCACCAGAAGATCAGATACTATTCTGGTCATTCGGTCACACTCATCCACTGCCATGTGAAGGAAGAAATCTTCCATGTCAGGTGCCATATCCGGGTCGGAAAGAATAGTTTCGCAGGCACCCTTGATACTTGTAAGGGGCGTTCTCATCTCGTGAGAAACATTTGCTACAAACTCGCGCCTTGACTTGTCAAGCTCATATCTTCCGGTTTCGTTATGGATTACCGCAAGCACACCGCGATGAGATGTATTATCTGCCACATAGCTGATGTCACCGAAGTTTACATCAAGCACCTTTCCGTCAAACATAACGTCGCTGACGTTATAGCCGTCCCCCTCAACGCCGTCCTTTTTATCAGCTGACTGCACGCTGTCGGCGGGATCGTATTCAATGTTCAGAAGCTCAATAAATCTTGTGAAATTAAAATCGTCGCTGTAATTTGAGCCAAGAAGATCCTTAAGGGTCTGATTTATGTGCATCACCTTTCCGTCATCTGTAAAGGCAATAACACCGTCGTGAAGATAGGTAAACAGCGTTTCAAGCTTCTGATGCTCACCTGACACCTCCTCAAGAGTGTTCTTGAGTGTTTTTTTCATGTAATTGAACGTGTCGGTAAGCTTTCCGATCTCATCGTTTGCGTGAATATCAAGCTCATGTGAAAATTCACCCGCCGCAATAAGCTTCGCGCCGCGTGTGAGACTCTGTATGGGTGATGTAATAGCTTTTGAAAGGAAGAATGCCAAAATGATGGCAAATATCAGACCGAACATGAGTGCCTGGAGAATGATGGAAAACAGTATCCATGTAAACTGCTGCATTTCCTCCATTGAATCTCTGACATATATAATGCACTCGTTTTCGTTGTCTGCAAGCTTAATCGCATAGTCGGCAAAATCCGCGCCAAGCGGCTGAGAGTTGTCCGGCTTTCCGCGCATGGCGGCGATCAGATTTGCAGTTTTTTGCAGACTTTTTCCAAGTTCGGAATCCGATCCTTCAAGAAACACACCGTCGGCATCAAGAATATAGAAATTACGGTAATCGTCGATACCCAAAACGCCGCGGTAACTGTTGAGTATTTTCAGTTGCTCTATGGCAAAGTCGTCCGTCTTAAGGGCACCTTGAAGCTCTTCCGCAAGCGGACTGTCCTCTGAAAGATTCTGCGCCATCTGATCGGTAAACTCGTCTATGTAGAAGCTGTTTACGTTATTGATAAGGACAGTACCGATAACGCACATTACCGTTATCATGAAGATAACGAGAATAAGTATGATTTTAAAATACAGACTGTTATACATAGCTTATTTTATATAATACCCCATGCCGCGCTTGGTAAACAGATATTCGGGCTTTCCCGCATCCGCTTCAAGCTTGGCGCGCAGACGGCTTACAGTAACATCAACGCTGGAGGTGTCGCCGAAGAATCCGTCATATCCCCACACTTCCGAAAGGAGCTGTTCACGGGAATACACAGTTCCGAGATTCTTTGCCATAAATGTAAGCAGTTCATATTCTTTCTTGGTAAGCTCGATTGGCGTACCGTCACGTGTAACCTGATACTTTACCGTATCTATTACAAGACCGCGCACAGTCAGTGTAGCTTCGCCGGACTCAGAGGCGGCAGGCACAACCTCGTTTGAGGAGCGGCGGATATTGGCCTTGATTCGCGCAAGCAGCTCGTTCATCGAAAACGGCTTTGTTACATAATCGTCAGCACCTATATCAAGTCCCATTATCTTGTCCACCTCTTCAACGCGAGCCGTGGCAATAATAATGGGAGTTGCCAGCTTCTCACGCACACGGCGGCACACCTCAAAGCCATCCATCTTGGGAAGCATGAGGTCAAGCAGTATCAGATCAAATGTGCCTGTGAGTGCCTTTTTAAGTCCATCCTCGCCGTCAAAGGCAAGATCATAGGCATAGCCTGCCTTCATGAGATTGTATGCAAGCGTCATTGCAATATTTTTTTCATCCTCTACCACAAGGACCTTTTTTTTCTGAGTCGTTTCGGGCATTTTTGTAACCCTCCTTTTAAAAGTTATAGTTCGTGATTCAGGGTTTCGTGTATTCTTCAAATGCCGGAGAGATAACTCTCACCTCGCAGGCATCGCTGTTGTTTTTGATAAAATCAAGCACCCTTCTAAGCGTCGCGGCAGTGTTGGCATTTTCCGTAAATCTCAGTACCGAAATCTCGTTTTTTCGTATACCGTTTATCAGCACATTTGCGGCACTGTATGGACCGTAATTTGCAGGAATCTCCACATTGGCATCCCAAACTATATATCCCTCTGCCGAAAGTTTTCTGCGCGCATCACTATCAAGCGCCGGAAGCTTGTCTCCTCCGTCGGGAGCACGCCATATGCGTGATTTTTGCTTTATGATTTTTGAAAGAAGCTCATTTTCGGCTTCGATATCTGAAAGTATGTCATCCGCACTTGTGAGAAGCGATGCATCATGCTCCATTGTGTGAAGTGCTATGGCGTGTCCGCCTGCGGCTATTCGCGACAAGGTCTCGATCCTCGCCTCTGCCTTGCTTCCAATGACGAAAAATGTGGCATCGTAACCGTACTCATCAAGCACATCCAATATTTTATCTGTATATTCTCCGGGCGAATCTTCAACGGTAATATAAACCACACGTTCTGTAAGAGTGGGCGTAACGGTTATGGGGGGCGTTACAGGCTCTGTATCCGGAGGTGCTGTAGTATCGGTTGGATAGAATCCGGGGTGCTTACGCCGCAGAAGTGTGCTGAACGAATACTCCTGATTACCGTCCGTGATACGTATAGCCGCGGCACCGGTGGCAGGACTTATTACCTTTTCAAACCCAAGTTCAAGGTATGCACAGACGATCTCTACAGGAACATACCGCTCTCCGTGACGCTCATAGGTGGCTATGGGAGTGCGTATCTTATCCTGATTTGCCGCAAAATCGCTTACAGTATCAAATGAAAGATACAAATCCCCGTGAGTTATTATAAATGTCTGAAGCGTTTCATTTATACGCACCGTCACATCCGGAAGCTGTACAAACAGCGTCAGCGGTACATAGTACACACCGCTTGTATTTACCTCTACGGGGTAACTTCCGGAAAGGGACCATGCCCGGTCGTTATAATAGCATATTATGGACGATGATTTACCGGAAATCTCCGTGCGCACTGCCGCTATCACCGAAAATACGACAGCAATGCATATAATAACGCTTAAAGCTCCTGCAAGCTTTCTCTTCATGCGCCCCCTCCTTTCTTTTAATCTTCCAAGATCGAATCAACATACGCCACGGCAAGGTCAACTACCATGCCATAGCTTTTTTCGCCGGCAGACTGCCCCTGAGACTTAAGGTAAGAGTCATTCAGAGCACTGCTGACATCGGCGGCTGTATTATCGCGATATTTTTCAAAAAATTCATTGTATGCACGCATTTCCCGCTTCATTCTCACATCAAGAGACGAATAAAGCTCGGAAAACAGTTCTATGTCTGCCGTATACAGTGCTGAGCTTAGATATTCGTACATATTCATGTACGCACTGTAGCGTATATACGGGTCATCCGACATGGTGCAGACGAGGAATGCCATAAAATTGGCTTCATTTTCGGGCATGATGCCTCGCTGATGGGCAAGCTCATGTGCCGCGGTAAACGGCAGATTGTAATCGGGGAAATTCACGTTTATATTGGCTTCCCCGGTATAGTAGGTATACATTCCCGAAATGTGGGTATAGGTCATAGGCCCGGAGAGAGCGATTGGCTTAATGCGTGACGTAAGCCGTGGGATAAAGCGGTATTCATCCGAAGCGCGGTCATATGCCGTAAGCAAAAGTCTGTTCATTTCCTTAACCGAATATGGCATGACCGAGCTTCCGCCGTAAGTGTAATTTACAAACTCAAGCTCCTCGTCTATCTTCTCTGCCATATATACAGCGGTATCATAAAGCTCCTCTGCACTGACAGGATTTTGAGTAAGCTCCAGCTTATCTCCAAGCGGCGTTCCGTTATATGCCACAGCGGAAGAAAACACGAAAAGTGTATAAAGCAGTGACAGCACCGACGAAAGTCCCACCACATACCGAACTCCTGCACGGGTGCTTCGATTTACCGATTTAACACAGAACACAAGCGTTATCGCAAACAGCACGGGAATAAAAAGGATGAGCGTTTCCGCCAAAGAGATCGCAAATATACTTGTAATAACAGCGAAAATACCGCGTATGACCGAGCTTACATATCTGTTTACAAAATCGGAAAAAAACGCCGATTTCTCGCTTATTATGTGTACCCCGCCGGCAAAAATCGCCACAGCAAAGAAAACTAAGCTAAAGCGCGGACAGTATCTTTTTAATATACTTACTCTAATCACGGGTACACGTCCCCTCAATGAAGCTTTTCAGCTCCGCCATGTCACAGGGCAGGTCTGCGGTAATATTCAATACACGATCACCAAAATCTATCTTCAGCGACGAGGCGTGAAGTGCCTGCCGTGTCATACGCTTATCGTGTTCGGTGGGTGTAGTCTCGGCAGTTCCGTAAAATCCGTCACCCACTATAGGGCACCCCATATGGGCAAAATGAACGCGGAGCTGATGCGTGCGCCCTGTTACAGGCTCCGCCTGTACTACGGATGCGTCACTGCCCCGAAGCAAAGTTTTGTATACTGTCAGCGCAGGCTTTGAGCCATCTGCACCGTCACAGCAGACCTCTCGAAGCAGTATAGTCCCCTCCTGCCGCTTTATGGGAGCATTTATCTCTCCCTCAGAGGGTTCAATCTTTCCGTTTAAAACGGCAATATATTGCTTTCGTATTTTGCCCGACTGCATAAGCGTTGTAAGATTTGCGGCGGCAATCCTGTTTTTTGCCACAAGCACTACGCCGCTTGTATCGCGGTCAAGGCGGTTTACCGCGCGAAACACAAAGGGTATCCCACGCGATGAATAATAATAGGCAAGTCCGTTGGCAAGAGTATCTTCAAAATGACCGAGAGACGGGTGGGTCGCCATTCCAAAGGGTTTGTTAACGGCTACAATGTCTTCGTCCTCGTAAAGTATATCAAGCTCCATTTTTGTTGGAACAAGCAACTCATTTTCATCCTCGCGCCGATCATCCGCCGCAATACTCAGTGTATCGCCGATTTTCAGCACGTAGCGCACAGTAACGTGTTCCCCGTTCACGGTTATGCCGTCCGCACGCTTTTTTAAGTGAGTTATAAGTCCCCGTGAGATATGATTTTTATAAAGCCATTCCTTTATTGTGAGGCCGGCATATTCTTCATTTATAAGTATTTTCAAAACGCCGTCCTCCGCAAAGTATAATTACCTACTTTATATTATAACACTATTTTATAGTAATATCAAGTGATTTTCGCGAATTGGCGCAAAAAAAACATAAGCACCTCCAAAGTCAGACGCTTTTGGAGATGCTTATTTGCATAAAATCAGTTTTTTACTACCCTTACCTTATCTACTGCGTAATATTCAAACAGTGCGGCGAATTTTTCGCATATGCGCTCACCGCAGGCAAGTATCGGTATTGCCGGCGGACATGACACATTGGCATCAGCCAGCACACGCCCTACAGAATCTTTCACAGAAACGACTTCAGAGGGTGCAAGCATAGCCTCTCTTATGCTCATAGCCTTTACGGCAATTGGCGCAGGTGGGGGAAGCGTTTTTATAGGCGTTCTAACCGCAATCTCCGAAAATGCTTTCAGCACCGAAGAATAAACGCCATCCCCAAGCTCCGGTGTAAACATCATAACGCAGTTATCGGGGTCGGAAAATTCGCACACTATTCCGCGCTCCGAAAGGCACTTTGCAAGACCGTCGCCTGTATACCCCACTGATTTCGGCTTAACGTTAATCTTCAGCGGTTCATTATACTCTATATCATATCCTATTTCGCCAAGGGATTTTGATAAACGCCGCACATTCTCCGCACATTTTGATAGCTGACTGCGCCAATCGCCGTCCATATATGCGTTTGCCGCATCAAGCGAGCGAAGTATAAGATATGACGGACTTGTAGAGGCAAACATTGCCATTGCCCTCTCGCACTGCTCCGAAAACATAGCAGGAGCATTTTTCGATATATGCAGATACGCTCCCCCTGTCAGTACAGGCAGAGTTTTATGTGCAGAGTCCGTGCACATATCTGCCGAATGAGCCATAGGATGCAGTGATGATTCGAGAAAGTTAAGATATGCACCGTGAGCATTGTCAACAAGCAGTAATACGCCGTGCTTATGGCACACGCGCGAAATACCTGCAACATCGGCTATGTGTCCGAGATAGTCGGGAGATGTAATATAGACCGCACAGGGCAGGTGATCCATTGAAGCTAACTTTTTTTCAAGCTCCGCCGGGTCAATGTCGCAGGAAATAATGCCACCGTTGTCCTCATACAGCCATTCAACCGAAAGATCAAGCATTGCCGCGGCGTACATGAACGACTTGTGAGCATTTCGCCCTGCGGCAATGATCGGTTCGCGCCCCATCTCCTTTGCATACAGCAACGCAAGATAGAGCATAGCACGAATAGACAGCGATGATCCCTCCGCGGAATACACCGTCCTTGCCGCACCGAAAAGTGCCGCCGCATTATCCTCGCTCTCGCGTATTATCCCTTCGGAATGATACAGCACATCCGCACCGTAGATTTCGGTTATGTCGTAAGGCTCAGCCCCCGTCAGCACCGCGCCCTTGTGCCCCGGCATATGGAGACGGATGGGATTTTTCCCAGCGTAACGGTCAATAAAATCGCAGATAGGCGTATTCATTATTCTTCAAGGGTCTTTGCGGCTTCCAGCATTATGGCGCATTCCATGCGCTTGCGGAAAAGCTCGCATCCGTATTTGTATATGCCGTTAACAGAGCCTGTTGCATGATATGCGTTGGCGGCACATCCGCCCGAGCAGTAAAGCTTCGCCCAGCAATCACGGCATTCCGGTCTTGTATAAACGTTGCAGGCGGCAAATTCGCACTGACATTCGGTATTTGTAACACCGTCCCACACGTTGCCGAGCTTGAATTTCTCCTCGCCCACAAACTGATGGCAGGGGTACAAATCGCCCCACGGTGTAACCGCCATGTATTCCGTGCCCGAACCGCATCCCGAAATACGCTTGTATATGCATGGACCGCCCTTCAGATCTATCATGTAATGGTAGAAAGTGAACGGTTTGCCTGCGCGGTGACGCTCAAGCATAAGTTCAGCAAGCTTTTCGTACTGCTCAAGCACTATAGGAAGATCCTCGGCAGTAAGTGCGGACGGGTCGCCCTCGGGGCAAACAACCGGTTCCATTGACAGCTCATTGAAGCCAAGATCAAGCATAGTTTTGATGTCCTCAAGGAAATCGGGATTTGCATGGGTGAATGTTCCGCGCATATAGTAATTTTTGCCCCCGCGCGCCTCCACCATCTTCTGGAATTTGGGAACGATCCGCTCCCAGCTTCCGTTACCTGCCAAGTCTACACGGAAACGGTCGTGAACCTCTTTTCTTCCGTCAAGAGACAGCACCACATTAGAGCACTCGCGGTTAGCAAAATCTATAACATCGTCGTCAATAAGCAGACCGTTTGTGGTAAGGGTGAAACGGAAGTTTTTGCCTGCCGCCTTTTCCACGGAACGGGCATATGCCACGAGCTGCTTTACAACATCGAAATTCATAAGCGGCTCGCCGCCGAAAAAGTCTACTTCAAGATTACGGCGTGTGCCGGAATTGGCAATAAGAAAATCAAGAGCCTGCTTTCCCACCTCATAGCTCATAACAGCACGCTCACCGTGATACTTACCCTGACTTGCAAAGCAATACGAGCAGTTAAGATTACAGCTGTGGGCAATATGTAAGCATAAAGCCTTTACCACACCCTTGGATTTTTCCTTAAGATTTCCTGCAAGAGGCTCAAAGGTATCCTCGGCAAAAAGCTGTCCTGCGGAGCGAAGCTCCTCTATCTGCGCACAGCATTCATCAAATTCCGCCTCGGTGATGTTGTGTTTTTTCACGGTTTCAGCCTTCAATACCGCCTTATCGGTATTCTCATAGCCCTCAATGATGTCATATGCCACCTCGTCCACCACATGAACCGAGCCGGAATAGATATCAAGTACAATATTAAGTCCGCCGAGCTTATAACAATGTATCATTATCTGTTCTCCTAATTATCAGCTGATTACTAAAAAATCAAAAAAGCCGCCCTGTGGCGGCTTTTTTCATTGACTTACTTTTCGCAAGCCTGATTTGCGATACCGCAGCTGGTCTTGCAAGCGGACTGGCAGGAGGTCTGGCACTCACCGCAGCCGCCGTTCTTTGCGCTGTCGCAAAGGCTCTTGGTATTTAAAGTAGTAATATGTTTCATTTTATGTACTCCTTGTGATGTGATTTTGCATTATTATTTATATTATATCACGCAAAACGCGCCATGTCAACAGCGAGAGCGGAAAAAGTTGAAATTTATTTTGGCGCACTTGTAAAAATTACCTGCGCAAAAACTTTATTTTTTTTAAAAAACCTATTGACAAACCTATTTTGTTGTGATATAATATTGTCCGTGGAAAAGATACCGTTGGGGATTTGTGTAACGGTAGCACGACAGACTCTGACTCTGTTTGTGGGGGTTCGAACCCCTCATCCCCAGCCAAAAAAGGGCTATAAAAAAGATATAGCCGCGGAAAGCCTTGATTTTTCAAGGCTTTTTTGTTTTTTCCGCCCTTGGCTCGCATAGTCACGAGAAAAAGATATTAAACACTTACGGGATTTGAACTTCCCGAAATTGAATACTACTCTATTGTGCATAGGAAAAACCTATGCACTTTTTTTGTTGAAAATTGTTGACAAAATCTCCCTTATATGATATCCTTATATCAAGGTATTGTGATAGAATGATATCATTTGTGACAGGAGGATGGCATTTTGAAACAGGCGACCAAAAGTGATAGAACAAAACAAGTGCAATTTCGTATGCCTACCGTGCTTCACAATCAACTACGGAAATTGTTGATTGATGATAATATAAGTATGGCAGACTTATTCAACAAAGCAGCAGAAAGATATGTCAGTGAACATTTGGATAAAGAAAAAGGAGAAAAGAAAAATGGCTAAAGGAACAAAGAAAAAAGAGGCACTTTCAGTAAGCCGTCTTATCAACGAGGTGCTTGTAGCACAGTTAAGCATACCATTTCGCCAAATTGTTAATGATACCACTTTTTCAAAGTATACAGGATCAAAGCGTCCCGATCTTTTAATTTCAGAATTCGAATATGACGGAACAAATGACGATCAATACATCAAGAATCTCGTTGCTTATGCAGAAGCAAAAGATGATTGCAAGGTTGATGATAAAGATTGGAAAGATGCTTTGAAACAAGGAAAGATTAAAGCTCCTAAATTGGGTTTGCCATATTTTATAGTTACAAATTGCAAAACTACCTATTTCTACAACGCAAAAACTTTAAAGCAATTGACTTTGAATGGAAATCCAATAAGAGAGTTTCAAACTATTGATATCTACCGCTTGATTAAGAACAAGCTAACTGCGAACCCTGATCTTGATGCAATAAACACTAATGTAGATTCTATTTCTACTATTTCTGAAGCAATCTTCAATAAAAAGCTTTGGGAACTTGCAGGTGTGTATCGCGGTATCAATTTCAAGGATAATGTTCAGAAGATAGACTTCACTGTCGGATTTGTAGCACTTGAATATTTCGAGGAAAAAGAAGATATTGATGGAACAAAGGATGCTTCCAAGGTTTATTGGTCTTCGTGTAACGATGAAATTGCCGAGAAAGTAAAAAATAATCTAAGTGGATATATTAGTCGTTTAGAAGATGAAACAACATTCAAAGAATTCAAAAATGTAATGGAAGTTGTTCGTGTTGCCATTAGCGGTGATGGAAAAAACAAGCCTTTGGTAAGTGTTGAAGATGTCAAACAAATATACAGCATTATTGATTCAATGAAGCCTTTACACGGTACGGGATTCGATTTGTTTGGTGCAGTATATGAAATGTTTGCTTCATCCAAAGAGAAAAAGGATTTTGGTGAATACTTTACCCGTAGACATTACACTCATATTTTTGCTAAGTTGCTACTTCAAGACGAAGAAACATTTAATGATGAGCAAACGTTTTCTATTATCGACCCTGCTTGTGGAACTGGTGGATTTTTGACCGAGAGCTTCAAAGTCCTCTACAACAATTATGAAAAAAGCGGCACATTGACGGATGAAGCAAGAGAATTTTTGTCCAAACAGTGTTTTTACGGAATCGATGTAAGGGATGAGAATATCTCAAGAACTCGCTTAAATATGTTTTTGGTTGGCGACGGGCATACACACATGTATTCGGACAATACTCTAAAACCTACTCGCCAAGGAAAAAGCGTATTAGATAAAACCTATCAATACGTAATCACCAATCCCCCATATGGTAGCGGTACGATAAAAGCAAACACGGAGGCGATTTCCACAAACAGAACAGAAATTGCGTTCATTTGTAAGGTTATTGACTTGCTTAAGGTTGGTGGAAAGGCTTGTATCATTACACCTGATGGTGTATTAGAAAATCCCTCTTACAAAAAATTGCGTAATGAAATTCTCGAAAAATGTGAAATTTACGCAATCGTTTCTTTGCCCAAGTTTGCATTTGCGCCTTACACAAAAGAAAAAACATATGCATTGTTTTTGAAAAAGCGTAGTAACAAGGTTACAAAGAAGCAAACTAAGCCTATATGGATGTACATCATCGATAACGACGGATTAGCAAATTCCGACAAGCGTTTCCCTACGAAATTAAGAAACAATCGAAATGGATGGATGCACGATGAAATTTCCGGTTGGGTTAGCACAGACGGAGTAGAAATGCCCGGAATATTAGAAAAGCGTTGGCTTACTTTTGATGACAGCGGATCTTCAACAAAATGGATTGACGAAAAAGGATTCGAACAAATCGCAAGAAAGGGCGGAAATATCCCAATAGACAAAATCACGAGCGACAATTACATTACGCTTCTTCCCGAATATTATTTGCGTCCTTACTCACCTCATTATATCAGCGAAGCGGATTTTAACAAAGAAATCTCATCATTGGATGCAGAAGTTAGGAGGTTTTTAGATGAACTTTCTTGATGTGTTTAATGAAATTCAAAAAGGCAATTATGCTCTTACAGATGAAGCAATATATGGATCATTGCAAAACAAAGATGAGTTGGTTCCTCTTTATGGTGGAAATAAAGACCATACTTCAACTGAAAGAAGAATATCTGTATCAGCAAAAACGAAAAAAGGTGAAACAATAACCGTTTTTTCTGGAGAAGGCATTATTATCAGCTTGGATGGTAGTGCAGGATGTATGACTTACAAAACTGGCGAAAGGTTTGCGCTTAATCATCATGCTGGATTTATTACAGTAAAGAAAGATGCTACCCAAAAAATTTGTCTACCATACTTTGCTTTGTTCTTTCAGAATTTCTACAAAAATCTTAGTGTAAGTGATGGTTCTAAGACTTTATCACTGGAGCAAGTTTATTCTGAGGAATTCGATTTACCCAGGTATGATGTACAATGCAACATTATGTCAACCATACAGAATATCAAAATTAAACTTGATGCTTTGACATCTATTAAGGAAAAATATCTTTCAGTTTTGTCTAAAGAGTTGATAGCGGAATATCAAGAATATCAAGGACGAGATGTTGAAATCACAAAGTGCATTGACTACATAAGCGGAACATCCAATCTAACGGAAGAAAAAAACTATCAACGTTTAAAATCAGACGGAGAACGATATTTGTTGCTTACAGGAGCGACCGCAAAAGAGAATTCCGTTGTAATGCTGGATGACGCAACTAAAGCACCACGATTTAACGATAAAGAAGGGTTGTTGGTTACAAGAAAAGGTAAGGCAGGAACGGTCAGATATTTACCTAAAGGTCGGTACACACTGAATGATGATGCATATATTTTATATGTAAAAAATGACTCACCATATGAAATCAATTTAAAGTGGTTGTCTATTCAATATAAAGCAGAATTTCTTCTATATTCATCCAGTTCAGACAATGGTACTTGGAATATGACAGGATTTTTTGAGCATACCAAAATCGATATTCCGTCGAAAAAGGAACAGGATGACATTGTAACAAACTATGAAAAGCTCGAAAAAAGAATTGAAATGATAATCGCTATTGAAAGGCATTATCAGAATCTACTTCAAAAAGAAATTGCTTAACTCAAGTAAATATAGTGAAGTTCAAATCCCGTAAGCACTTTAGCAAAAACATCTTTTTTATAGCCCTTACACAAAAAAATCCGCATTCGCAAGAATGCGGATTTTTTGTCGTTGTACGCATACAGAATAACGCTCCATTCCACGAAATGAACAAATCACCGCAAAATCTCCGCAAGTTCGCGATAATATAATTGACATTGTGGCAATTATATGTTAAAATAATATAATAACCAAAATGCTATGATCGGGGGTGAGAGTATGAGCGATAAGCCTAAAAACCTAAGTGACATTGACAATTTTTGGGACCTTGAGTCCCTTTTGCCGAAAAAACGTCCCGTTGTGCCAACCGCTCGCCGTTCAAACACCGACACAGTGGAATTGTCCGTAGGCTCCGATGATATCACCCCCGATAAAAGCTCGGCTATACCTCCAAAAAACGACTCGGAATATCACCGTGAGCACTCATCTGCCGATACCGCACGAAAGCTGAATGAGCTTTCCATGAAAACAAGAGCGCAGGAATACCGCTCGAAGCCTCTTGACCCATATCTCATATACGAGCCGAAAGGCGGACTTATACGACGCGTAGAAGTGTCGGCATGGAATTCGCGATTCAACTTTTACGAAAATTTCAGTACAGATGTAAAGCGTCTTTGGTCGCGCACATCCACCCCATGCGATCATGTTTCTTTCTTTTCATATGTTCCGCAGTATTCACAGCTTAAATACGCGCAGTTAAAATGGTATCTCTGGTGGCGTGACAATGTCCGCCGCGGCGTATATCTGAAAACCGATTTTTGCTATATACTTCTCTATATTTATGAAATAATAAACGCCCCCGATCTTATAACGCCCACCGACGGGCTTTCACTGCTCTGCGCCATATGGCTTAATTACCGCACCGAGCACCGCAGGCTTGACAGCTATATGTGCGATTGGCTGTGCGATTACTGCCTTGTCCATGCTCTTCCCTGTCCCACAAAAGAGCTTGAGCCTATCCTTGGTGATGTTGTGGCGGCAGCGAATTTCAAGGAATTTTACATTGACGAAGAAAACGGAAGCACTGCCGCAGGACTTCTTTCATATTCTTCAACATACGATTGGCGCAAAAGCCGATATGTTACAGCTGAAAATGTGGCTCTCTTTGCAAAGCATATAAAAGCCGCATTTGAGAAAGCGTACCGCGAAATACTGTCAGAAAAGGACAACACTCTTGCAAAAGAATTCCGTATGGAGCGCACCGCATACGACGGCGCACTGTGCGTATACAATATGAAGCGTTCAATCGCTGTGGAATATATATCATATACCCGCTCGCCGAAGTTCAGATTTGCTGTGACCGATATCATCAAATACAGCGAAAATCGCATACGAATGGCACTTGGAATCAAATCCAGGCTGAAAGTTGAATCGCTCACAGACAAGCTTAAGGCTTGCATTGACGAATACTTCGACAAATACCTGCCCGTACCGAAAAAGAAGCGTAATTCCGACAACGCCGAGGCTGATTCCATTAAAAATGCCTATGACAAGCTCTACGAGCCTGTCACCACATCGCTATCCCTCGAAAACGCCCTTGAAATAGAGAAAAAATCGTGGAACACCACCGATATACTCACCGCAGCCTTTGAGGAAGCGGACGAGGATGAAAAAATCACCGAAAACGTGCCCATACCAAGTGCGGCTGATGATGATTTCTCTTATTCACCCGACACCTCTCCCACATCTGCGGACGGCGAGGATGAGTTTGCGACGTTTATGGGTGCTGTTGACGAGCCGTCAAAAAAAGTGCTCTCTTTACTGTGTGACGGCAAGAGCAACGCTCTTAGCGATGTGTCTGCACAGCTTGGCATACTTCCGGATGCCCTCGCCGACAAGATAAACGAGCTCGCCTTTGATATTATAGGCGACAGCGTTATTGAATCTGACGGCGACGGGTACAGGCTTATTTCCGATTATGAAGGAGATATAAGAAAATGGCTGAAATAGCAAGAAAGATACCCAAAAGAATACTCACAGGTCTTCTGTCCTCAGTCGCCGCAGGAGTTGTCCCGCGTATGGGTGCTCCGTACATTGCAATCGGACGAAACGAGGAGATAGAGGCACTTCTTTCTGACCTTGAAGCTGTCAACGACGGCGGCGCATCCATGCGCTTTGTTATAGGAAAATACGGAAGCGGAAAGAGCTTCCTTATTCAGCTTGTTCGCGGATTTTCGCTGGAGCGCGGATTTATAACCGCCGATGCCGACCTCTCTCCCGAGAGGCGAATCTGCGGTGCTAAGGGAACGGGAGTTGCCACCTACCGCGAGCTTATACGGAATCTGGCATCAAAATCCTCGCCTGACGGCGGTGCGCTCATGCAGATAATCGGCAAATGGCTCTCCGATCTTCAGTCCTCAGTCGCCGCCGAGGGTCACGCCATCGGCTCGGACACCTTTATGCGTGAGCTTACCTCGCGTATATACTCACAGACCCGCGAGCTTGAAGCTCAGATCGGCGGCTTTGATTTTGCCACGGTTCTTACCACATATTATAAGGCATATATGGATGGAGACGAGGATAAAAAATCCGCCTGCATCCGTTGGCTCAGAGGCGAATATTCCACCAAAACCGAGGCAAGAAATGCCATGGGGATTTCCGTTGGCGGAATAATCGACGACGATAATTGGTACGAGTATATAAAACTGCTTGCGGTATTTTTCAGAAAGATAGGCTACCGCGGCTTTGTGGTTTTCATTGATGAGTGCGTAAATCTTTATAAGATAGCCAACCGCATTTCACGCGAGAATAACTATGAAAAGCTGTTGTCCATGTTTAATGATACCCTTCAAGGCAAAGCCGAGGGCTTGGCTCTCATCTTCGGCGGCACACCGCAGTTTCTTGAAGACACCAGACGCGGTCTCTTTTCCTACGAGGCTCTTCGAAGCAGGCTCTCCGACGGACAGTTTCAGAAGGACGGCTTCAAAAACCTTATCGGTCCTGTCATCCGTCTGCGCAGGCTTTCGGATGATGAGCTTTACGCTCTCGTCGCGCGTATAACAGGACTTCATGCCCAGAACTATTCATGGGAGCCGCGTGTTACAAACGAGGATATGCTGACATTTTTGAAGATATGTCTTGAACGTGCAGGCGCTGACACTATGATAACCCCGCGCGAAATAATCAGAGACTATATCACGGTTTTGAACATTCTTCTTCAGAATCCCGACACAACCTTTTTAGATGTAGTGGGAAGCGGCACAATTGCGCTGTCCCACGGCGAGGATGACGAGAACGACCTTATCGACACACAGGACAGACCGCAGATAATAACGGACTTCTCTGCGGCGGATATTGAACTGTAAGGCATGGAGACCGATATGACAGACAACGAAATTTTCTACCGATTTTCGCCGTTCATTCAGGATTTCATATACCGAAACGGATGGCAGGAGCTGAGAGCAGTTCAGCTTGCGGCGGCCAGGGTGCTGTTTGAAACGGACAAAAACCTGCTCATCACGTCCTCCACCGCCTCAGGTAAAACAGAAGCGGCATTCTTCCCTATAATTTCAGATATGTACGAAGCTCCGCCAAGCAGTATCGGTGCACTTTACATCGCACCTCTCAAAAGCCTTATAAACGACCAATTTTCACGCCTTGATGAGCTTCTCGATATGACCGGAATCCCCGTATTCCATTGGCACGGCGATGTGGCACAGTCACACAAGGCAAAGCTTCTAAAAAATCCGCAGGGAATCCTGCAGATAACACCCGAATCCCTTGAAAGTATGCTCATGAACCGCTCAAATGATATAGTGCGGCTTTTTGGCGATCTGCGGTATGTGGTAATTGACGAGATACACACCCTGACAGGCACGGACCGTGGAAATCAGATAATATGTCAGTTAGTGCGTATGGCGAGACTTATCGGACACACGCCGCGCCGCATAGGACTTTCCGCCACCGTGGGTGATGCATCCCTTGCCGCAGAATGGCTTGGGGGCGGCACGGATGTGGAAACTGTCGTACCTGAAATAATTGAGGGCAAGACAAAATGGCGGCTGGGCATGGAGCATTTCTTCATCCAGGGCGATAATCTCGACCAAAGCCGCGATACACCGTCGGTGGATTCGGACACATCTGTATCTGAAATGCCATCGCGCGGCAAAGTTGAAATAGACCCCGGATATGAGTATATTTACGACTGTGCAAAAAACAAAAAAGCAATAATTTTCTCAAACTCCCGTGAGGAGACGGAATATGTTACGGCAACCATGCGTCAAATCGCCGACAACCGCCATGAACGGGACAATTTCCTCATACACCACGGCAATCTTTCCGCTTCCATACGAGAGGAAGCCGAATCAAAGATGAAAAACAGCGAGGAAAAATGCGTTACCTGCGCTACGGTAACAATGGAGCTTGGCATTGATATCGGTAAGCTTGAGCGTATCATACAAAATGATGCTCCAAACTCCGTTTCAAGCTTTCTCCAACGTCTCGGTCGCTCAGGCAGACGTGACACACCGCCGGAAATGATGATGGTATTCCGTGAGGAGAATCCACTGCCAAATGCGCCTCTACCACAGCTCATCCCGTGGAGCTTTCTTCGGGCAATAGCCATAGTTCAGCTATATATTGAAGAAAAATTCATCGAACCTCCATACACAAAAAAACTGCCGTTCAGCCTTGCGTTTCAGCAGACGCTGTCGGTTCTTGCTTCTTCCGGTGAGCTTACACCCAAAAAACTTGCAGAGCGCATTCTCTCGCTTCCTGCCTTCAAGAATATAAGCAAAGACGACTACCGCACACTGCTTATGAGTATGCTTCAAAACGATTTTCTGGAGCTTACCGAGGAAAAGGGGCTTATAGTAGGTCTTAAAGGCGAGCGTCTTATAAACAGCTTTAAATTCTATGCCGTCTTCAAGGACAGCGAGGATTATACTGTGAGGTGCGAGTCAGATGAGATAGGAACTATCACAACTCCGCCGCCTGTGGGTGACAGATTTGCCCTTGCAGGCCGGGTGTGGGAGGTTGAGGAGCTTGATATTCCGAGAAAGCTCATTTATGTAAAAGCGGTAAAGGGCAAAATGGAGGTCTCCTGGCCGGGGGACTTTGGCGAGATACACACAAAGATACTTGAGCGTATGCGCCGCATACTCTTCGAGGACACCGTCTACCCGTATCTTAAGCCAAACGCCGTACACCGCCTTGAAATCGTGCGAAACCTCGCCCGAAACACGGGAATGCTCTCTCATTCTCTTGTTCCCCTTGGGGGATATACATGGTGTCTGTTCCCATGGCTCGGCACACGCTCTTTCAGAACGCTTCGCAAATTCATCATGCAGAATGCGGCACGCTTCAAGATAACAAACCTTGAGTTTGAGGGCTGCTATTTCATGATGTTCAAAATGGAATCCGGTAGTGACTACGGTCTTATAAAGGGACTTTGCGACATTATCGACCGCGAGGGAATCGACAAATCGAAGCTTGTAAACGCGAACGAAATGCCCGTATTTGAAAAATACGACGATTTCATTCCGGCAGAGCTGCTCCGGCGTCAGTACGCCGCAGACAAGCTCCGTTTGGATGAGATAAAGTTGCGGCTTCCGCAGATACTGTCGGAATATACAGATTAACCGCGCTTCAGCGTAATATCAAGTGCCAACGCACCACCCACCGCAAGCAGCAGTGACATAAGTATGTGCTCCATCTCGGAGCCAAGCATCCCATAGAGTCTGGCAGCATCGTATGTATCAAGGGATGCTCTGCAAAATGCCGTATACAGTGCCGTCGCCGCGATAGGGGCAAGCAAGCATATTAAAAGCCGCTGTGCCGTCGGCGTAAGGCGAAGTTTTGATTTGTTTCTTCGTTTTTTCACTTTTCCGTTTCCTTTCAGTTTTTTCTATATTTATTGTAACATAAATAAAAGAAAAAATCATCAATCGGATTATGGAAGCGCCGCCTTTAATCTCACACAATTGTGAAAACTAAACAATAACATTAAGGAGAATCGTTACGGAAAATTCACGAATCGGAGTATCAAGTGCCTGTTTCTATCCTGAGGAAACGCTTGACTCCATAAAAAAATGCATCTCCCTCGGTTTTCGGAATATTGAGATATTCATGAACAGCTTTTCGGAGCTTGAAACACCGTATCTTAAAAAAATTGCCGATGTGTGCGACGAAAACGGGGTTAAGATAACGTCAATCCACCCCTTTACATCAGGATTTGAATATATGTACTTTTTCTCGGCATACAAAAAGCGTGCCAGGGACTCCATAGATTATTTTTACAAAAAATACTTCGAAGCGGCAAGCTATCTCGGTGCGGACTATTTCGTTTTTCACGGCGATTCCCTGAAAGCACCCTTTTTCGGCATGGACAACTACTGTGAGGTGCTTTCAATGCTTATGGAAGCCGCAAAGGAGCAAGGTATAACGCTCATTCACGAAAATGTGTCTACCGCCAAAGCAGGAAACCCTGATTTTATGAAAGAGATACACGACAGATTCGGTGAGGGTAATATCAAATTTGTATTTGACTTAAAGCAGACTGTCCGTGCAGGGTATGACCCTCACAAAATGCTTGACGCCATGGGAAACGATATCGTTCATGTGCACATTAACGATTGGCTGGATGGCGAATGCCGCTTGCCATATATGGGCAGGCTTGATGTGGACGGTGTAATAGCACGACTTGAAAAATCGGGATACACCGGGAAGTATATTATAGAGGTGTACCGTCAAAACTTTATTGACCCTCATGAAATTACCGAATCCGGTTTGAAGCTCTCTAAAATAATAGGATAAATTTCCCTGTAATAAAAAGGCATTTTTACGTTTTAGTGAGAATGCCTTTTTTGCATTATGACCATAGTTATATGACATATTCAGCATAAATTTCGTCACCCCATTACATTCACCAAAAAACGTCCCAAATTATCGGTGAAATTACCAATTGACTTTTTTCGCGGGATGCTATATAATAGATACTGCACGGTCGACAATACTATATCTTGTGGTGTCCGATTTCTTAAGATACTATATTTTGTGGTGTTGCACCTTTTGCAGATTTTCGCCCAATCAACATATACGGGCAGTTAACATACATATTTTAACAAAGGAGACAGTCTATGATAACCAAAATAATCAAGCGTGACGGCCGTGAAGCACCGTTCAATATTGAGAAGATAGCACACGCCATATTTATGGCGGCAGAAGCTGTCGGCGGACATGACTACAACACTGCAATGGAGCTTGCTTACAAGGTAGCAGATCAGCTTGAAACCGAATATGGCAAGAACGGTCCTCCTACCGTTGAGCAGATACAGGATACCGTGGAAAAGGTGCTTGTAAACAACGGTCACGCACGTACCGCAAAGGAATACATCCTTTACCGTGCTCAGCGTACCCGTGTTCGCGAGATGAACACCAAGCTTATGAAGACCTACGAGGACCTCACCTTCAAGGCTGCAAAGGATTCCGACATAAAGCGTGAGAACGCAAATATCAACGGCGACACAGCTATGGGCACGATGCTCAAATACGGTTCCGAGGGCGCAAAGCAATTCTATGAGATGTACATTCTCGACCCTGTTCACGCAAAAGCGCACAACGAGGGCGATATACATATTCATGATATGGACTTCCTGACGCTGACCACCACCTGCTGTCAGATCGACATTCTGAAGCTCTTTGAAAAGGGATTCTCCACCGGCCACGGTTTTCTCCGTGCTCCCAACGATATTGCAAGCTATTCCGCCCTTGCCTGCATCGCCATTCAGTCAAACCAGAATGACCAGCACGGCGGTCAGTCTATTCCCAATTTCGAATACGGAATGGCTCCCGGTGTAAAGAAGACCTACAAAAAGCATTACAGAAAGAATCTTGCCAAGGCACTTGAGCTTCTCTGCAATATAGAGGATGCCGAGGATACAGCAAGAGCACTGCTTGAATCCCTCAAAAATGAAGCTACACTTGCTAACACCTCCGCATTTGTTGCAGAGATCACTGCCGCGCTCACCGAAAAATACGGTGAGGAGAAAGTGGCTCGCATAGTGGAATTCACACGCAAATATGCTCTTTCGGAGACAGAGCGCGCTACATATCAGGCAATGGAAGCTCTTATCCATAATCTTAACACCATGCACTCCCGTGCCGGTGCACAGATTCCGTTCAGCTCACTTAACTACGGTCTTGACACCTCTGCTGAGGGCAGACTCGTAATGAAATCTATCCTCCTTGCCACCGAAGCAGGACTTGGAAACGGCGAGACTCCCATATTCCCCATTCAGATACTCAAGGTCAAGGAAGGCATCAACTACAATCCCGGCGATCCCAACTACGACCTCTTCAAGCTTGCCTGCAAGGTTTCCGCAAAGCGTCTGTTCCCCAACTTCTCGTTCATCGACGCTCCCTACAACCTTCGCTACTATCAGCCCGGAAAGCCGGAAACCGAGGTTGCGTACATGGGATGCCGTACCCGCGTAATGGCAAACAATTACGATAAGAACAACGAAGTTGTAACCGGCAGAGGAAACCTCAGCTTTACTTCCGTAAACCTGCCTCGTATCGCTATCAACGCTAAGGGCAATATTGATTGGTTCTTTGACGAGCTTGACAGAAAGATAAACATTGTATTCGATCAGCTTCTCGACCGCTTCAAGATTCAGTCCGAGAAGACAGTCCGCAACTATCCGTTCCTTATGGGTCAGGGAATCTGGCTCGGCTCGGACAAGCTGGGAGTTGACGACAAGGTTGGCGAGGTGCTGAAGCACGGTACTCTTACAGTAGGCTTTATCGGTCTTGCAGAGTGCTTGAAAGCACTTACCGGCAAGCATCACGGTGAATCTGCCGATGCCCAGAATCTCGGTCTTGAAATCATCGGTTTCATGCGTAAGCGCGCCGACGAGGCAAGCAAGAAGTACGGTCTTAACATCACGGTTATCGGTACTCCTGCCGAGGGTCTCTCCGGAAGATTCGTCCGTATAGACAAGAAGAAATTCGGTGTTATCGAGGGCGTTACCGACCGCGATTACTACACCAACTCCTTCCACATTCCCGTACACTACCCTATCTCCGCAAACGAAAAAATCAAGCTTGAAGCTCCTTACCACGAGCTTACCAACGCAGGTCATATCACCTATGTTGAGCTTGACGGCGATCCCATGGAAAACCTTGATGCATTCGAGCAGGTTATCCGCTGCATGAAGGAATCCGGCGTAGGCTACGGCTCAATCAACCATCCTGTTGACCGCGACCCCGTATGCGGCTACACCGGTATCATCGGCAACGAATGTCCTCACTGCCACCGCACCGAGGATGACGGACAGGGTAAATTCGAGCGTATCCGCCGCATCACCGGATACCTTGTAGGTACTCTTGACAGCTTCAACGATGCAAAGCGTTCCGAGGTTGACGACAGAGTTAAGCACTCTGTACTCTCCTCCGAGGCTGACGATTTGTTCAACTGATTTACAAAAAAGTGCCCTCCGCAGGAGTTTTAAGCTCCCACGGAGGGTACTACTGTTTATGTATGGGGATAGTTATAATCCGGACGGTTAAATATCCGAACCGTGTCCACAGTAAAGCGAGTTTCCTATAACCGATTAGACATCGAAAATTACCGAACAGACAAAAAGCAGCATTTCTCCATGTTTATATGCTATAATGATATAAAAGCAGAATGGAGGATAAGTCTGATGCAGGATATTAAAATAACTAAGCTTACCAAACGGTATAAAAAGCTGACCGCTGTAGATAATCTTAATTTAGAAATTCGTCAGGGTGAGTTATTTTCGCTGCTTGGTGTCAACGGTGCAGGAAAAACAACAACAATAAAAATGCTGACCGGTCTAACTAAGCCCTCCGGCGGCGAGGCTATAGTCGGCGGTTACAGTATATCGAAGCAGTCAGACAAGATAAAGCAGATAATTGGCGTATCGCCCCAAGAAACCGCTGTTGCACCGAACCTTTCGGTGAAAGAAAACCTGGAGCTGATATGCGGTATCCACGGATTTTCCAAAGAAAAAACCGTGGCAAAGATAAATGAGCTTTCCGAGAGGTTTACTCTGGATACCGTTTTGCATAGAAAAGCCGGCAAGCTATCCGGCGGTTGGCAGAGACGTGTCAGCATTGCAATGGCACTGATCAGCGAGCCGAAAATTCTATTTCTTGATGAACCTACTCTTGGACTTGACGTCATTGCAAGACGTGATCTGTGGGAAACGATTCATTCTTTGAAAGGCAAAGTTACTATTGTCCTGACCACACACTATATGGAAGAAGCGGAGGCACTTTCCGATAGAATCGGTATTATGAAAAGCGGCAGGCTTCTTGCCGTAGGAACGGTGGAAGAACTTCGTGCAAAAGCCGGAACCAATGACTTTGAAAACGCTTTCATTTCTATTGTAAAGGAGGATGCGGTATGAGAATGATGACTTTTGCAAAAAGATGTGCAAAAGAGATTTTGCGTGATCCGCTCAATCTTGTTTTTGGTCTGGGTTTCCCTTTGGTCTTGTTGTTGCTCCTCAGTGCTATTCAGGCAAACATACCGGTAAGCCTGTTTGAAATCGACACTCTGACTCCGGGCATTACCGTATTCGGGCTTTCGTTTATCACCCTTTTTTCCGCAACCCTGATTGCCAAAGACCGTGAAAGTGCCTTCCTACAGAGGTTGTATACAACACCTCTCAGGGGACTTGACTTTATCATAGGATATATGCTTCCGCTTTTACCCATCGCTATCGGACAAATCATCATCTGCTATCTGTTTGCCATTCCTCTTGGACTGACTGTCAGCGTAAATATCATTTATGCAATCCTTGGAATCATCCCAATGGCGATCTTCAATATTGCTCTGGGACTTCTGAGCGGCAGTGTTCTTGGAGTAAAGCAGGTTGGCGGTATTTGCGGAGCGTTGCTTACCAATCTTTCCGCATGGTTTTCCGGTGTATGGTTTGATTTGAACCTTGTAGGTGGAACTTTCAAAAAAACAGCCCATGCGCTCCCATTTGTACACGCAGCAGAAATGGAAAAATCGTTATTTACCGGGGACTTTGAAGCTGCCGCCGCACATATTCCGCCGGTTATTCTGTACAGCTTATTTATAACTGCGGCGGCTGTGCTCTGCTTCCTCAGGCAAATGAAAAAACAGTAAGGATTTGAGGCAATGAAATACAAACTCATTATTGATAAAAATGCGGAAGAAGAAATAACCGTAGTCGCTCATGCACCGTCTTCCCTGACAGAGCAGATAGAAAATCTTGTATGCCGCTTTTCCGGTGCGGATTACATTATGGGGTACATGGATGATGAGATGCGAAAATTGGCATTTCAAGAAATCGAATGTATCACGATTATTGACAGAAAAGTGATTGCAATTGACATTGACGGCGCTCACTATCGCATAAAGGATAAGCTTCGTGATTTGGAAGATGTTCTTCCCTCCTATTTTATACGCATTAACAAGTCCTCCCTTGCCAATGAACACCGTATTCTGCGATTTGATGCGGCACTTGGCGGCGGTGTGGATGCTGTGTTCGGGTGTGGATATCGGGAATATGTTTCAAGACGATGCTTTGCGGAAATCAAGAGGAGGTATGAGGGCATATGAAAAAGATTGTTTTGGAATTTTTTCGCCGAGGGCTACTTGCCTGCGGTTTTGGACCCATTATTTTGGCGGTATTATATCTGATTTTACAGCATCGCGGTGATATGGAGACACTGACTGTAAATCAGGTCTGCCTTGGGATATTTTCATTAACCGCACTTGCATTTATTGCAGGCGGCATGAATGTCATCTATCAAATTGAACGGCTTCCCTTGATGGTAGCGATCCTGATTCACGGCGGCGTTTTATATATCAGCTATCTTGGTACTTATCTCATAAACAATTGGTTGGAATGGGGTACAACTCCCATTTTGGTTTTCTCATGTATTTTTGTTTTTGGGTATCTTGTAATTTGGGCGATTATTTATTCCATAATCAAGCAAAATACAGCAAAACTCAACGAAAAGCTGAAGCAAAAACAGCAAAATGCAGAAAACAAGTGAAAATTGACAGTATAAAGCTTCAAAAAGGATATTGCCCTCGTTCTGAAGCATAGCGAGGGCAATATTTGTGTTAATATGAGTATTTGTCTTAGTGACCCGTACGGGATATCGCCACGCGCAAGCCTCGCTTGCGCGGTAAATTGCATTTTGTTTCGGGTGAACTACACTGCGCCGGCAATTTACGGGGTTCACTTCCGCGCGCGCAGTAGCACAAAACAAAAAAACCATCCGCGAGGGATGGTTTTTTGCTTTGGTGACCCGTACGGGAATCGAACCCATGTTTCCGCCTTGAGAGGGCGGCGTCTTAGCCGCTTGACCAACAGGCCGTTCTTCAGAACACGAATATTATATCACATCGCGGACTGTTTGTCAATAGGTTTTTGAAATATTTTTGATTTTATTTTATAAGCTTGAAATTGCCGTAGTTGCGGCAATTACGAGGGGGAATGCCGAAGTTTATTCGAAAACTTGGACATTCCCCTCTCATGTACTTATTTATCTTGCTTTTGTAGCAATCTCGCAAAGAATTTTACCTATAAACTCGTCCTGACTCATAACGCCAAGATCGCCTTCCTTGCGAGAACGTACCGCAACTGTTCCGGCATTCTTTTCGTTATCGCCGATAACAAGCATATACGGAATCTTTTCAAGCTGAGCGGAACGGATCTTATATCCGATCTTTTCATTGCGCTCGTCAAGGAAAGTACGGATTCCGGCAGCCTCAAGCTTCGCATTGAGTGCTTCCGCATACTCATGCTGATCGAAGCCGATGGGAAGAATTGCGATCTGGGTGGGAGCAAGCCATGTGGGGAATGCGCCTGCGTATTTTTCGATAAGGAGCGCAAGTGTGCGCTCGTAGCATCCCACAGAGGTTCTGTGAATGATATAGGGACGGCGTTTCTGACCGTCAACGTCAATATATTCCATACCGAATCTTTCTGCAAGAAGCTGGTCGATCTGAATGGTGATAAGAGTATCTTCCTTACCATGAACATTCTTTATCTGAATGTCAAGCTTCGGACCGTAGAATGCCGCCTCACCGATACCGATGGCATAATTGATGCCAAGGTTATCGAGGATCTTCTTCATTGCGCCCTGAGCCTCTGCCCACTGCTCGTCAGTACCCTCATACTTGTCGCGGTTGTCCGGATCCCACTGAGAGAAGCGGTAGGAAACGTCCTCGCTGAGTCCGAGAGTATCGAGTGTATACTTGGCAAGCTCAACACAACCTCTGAATTCTTCTTCAAGCTGTTCGGGGCGGAGGATGAGATGTCCCTCGGAGATGGTGAACTGACGAACTCTGATAAGGCCGTGCATTTCGCCGCTGTCCTCGTTGCGGAACAGGGTGGATGTCTCACCAAGACGCATGGGAAGGTCGCGGTAAGAGCGCTGACGGTTTAAAAACACCTGATATTGGAACGGGCAGGTCATAGGACGGAGTGCGAACACTTCCTTGTCCTTTTCCTCGTCGCCAAGAACGAACATACCGTCCTTGTAGTGACCCCAGTGACCGGAAATCTTATAAAGGTCGGATTTTGCCATAAGAGGAGTCTTGGTAAGGAGATATCCGCGCTTCTGCTCCTCGTCCTCGATCCATCTTTGGAGAAGCTGAATAATACGTGCACCCTTGGGGAGCATGATGGGAAGTCCCTGACCGATAGAATCAACGGTGGTGAATATCTCAAGCTCACGTCCCAGCTTGTTGTGGTCGCGCTTCTTTGCTTCCTCGACCTGCGCAAGATGCTCTTTGAGCATATCCTTTGCGGGGAATGCAACACCGTAGATACGCTGGAGCTGTTTGTTTGCCTGATCGCCCTTCCAATATGCACCGGTGCACTGAATAAGCTTCAGAGCCTTAACTGCGCCTGTAGAGAAAATATGCGGACCTGCGCAGAGGTCGGTAAACTCACCCTGACGGTAGAAGGAGATTTCCTCACCCTCGGGAAGCTCTTCAATAAGCTGAACCTTGTATGGCTCGTCCTTCTCACTCATAAGCTTGATAGCCTCATCACGAGAGAGCGTAAAGCGCTCGATAAGGAGATTTTCCTTAACTATCTTCTGCATTTCAGCTTCGATATTCGAAAGAATATCAGGAGTAAAAGCAACCTCGCTGTCAATATCATAGTAGAAGCCTGTTTCGATAGCCGGACCGATGGTCAGCTTCGCCGCAGGATAAAGACGCTTTACAGCCTGCGCGAGAATATGGGACGCGGTGTGCCAGAAAACGTGCTTGCCCTCTGCATCGGCAAAAGTGAGAATCTTAACATCCGCATCCTCGGAAAGCTCATAGGAAAGTGCTGTAACATTTCCGTTTACAAGAGCCGCGAGAGATGATCTGTCGGTAAGCTCCTTGGATTTTGCCGCCTCGTATACCGTAATCGGCACATCGAATTCTACGGCTTCCATACCGTCAAATTTGATTTTGAACATAATAAAATACCATTCCTTTCATCTCCTCAGGGAAACAAAAACACCCCGAGGCATAATAATAAAATCATACCTTCGGGGTGAAGAAATACTTCACGGTTCCACCCGATCTTTTCACTCTGTACTGCGGCATTTACCGCTTTGGCGTATAACGGCGTCACCCGCCGCGCCATTTCCTGCGCGGAGCCTATAGCAGAAAGCATCTGCTAAACAGAAAGCATCTGCTGAACGGCGGTCTCATATCCGATGACACGTTAAGTCTCTCACAGCTATGAGACTCTCTCTGAAAACGCGCTTTGTCGGTTGAATCCATTCGGCTTTTACACACTACATTATACACCTGAGCAACCTGTTTGTCAAGTGTTTTTTCACATTATGTGCGCTCCCTCGCCAATTTTACAGGGAATACTTTGCCGCATATGCCTCGTAGCTCGCCTTGAACTCCGGACTGCCTGCCTTTATCTCGCGAAGAGACTCGTGAAGATTCATATTGCTGTTTCTTGCATCTATTATGCATCCTGCGACGTTTGAACAATGATCCGACGTTCTGCCGAGATTTGTAAGAAGATCCGCCCAGATAAATCCGGCTTCAACCGTGCAGTCGCCGCTTCTGAGTCTGATTATGTGACTGTCACGCAGCTTTTCCTTAAGACGGTCAATAACCTGCTCAAGCGGCTCAACATGATACGCCATATCAACGTCATTATTCTTAAATGAATCAAGTGTCATGTCAAGTATTTCGGAAAGTGCCGCAGACAGTATTCCAAGCTCTGCCTTTGCACTGTCGGAAAATTCGATGCCTTTTTCCCTCAGCTCTTCCACAGATTCAAGAATATTTACGCTGTGGTCGGAAATACGCTCAAAATCACCTATCACCTTAAGCAGCTTTGAGACCTCCGTGCTGTCCTCGTCACCTATCTGATGACTTGATATCTTTGTAAGATATGTTCCGAGTATATCTTCGTATCGGTCAGTCTCGTTTTCAAGCCGACGGATATTTTCCGCCGTCTCCGCACTGTACTCACCGATGAGAGTAAGGCTTGACTTAAAGCCGTCAACAGCCAAGTGCGCCATTTTGCAGGTAAGACTGCTGCTCTCTGCAAGTGCAACGGTAGGAGCCGCAAGAAGTCTTTCATCAAGTATAACAGTAGTTTCTTTCTCGCCATCCTCCGGAACAATTTTATAAGCGATTTTTTCAAGCACGGACGACATAGGAAGAAGCAAAGCCGTACACAGGATATTGAACACAGAATGTGCCACGGCAATACCGAGATAGTCGGCAGACATATCAAGTATGGCAGGACGGAAAACCGCGGATATTATACTGAAGACGGAAAGCCATATAACAGTGCCGATAACGTTAAATGACAGATGTATCACTGCCGCACGCTTCGCGTTTTTGTTGGCACCCACACAAGACAGAAGTGCGGTCACACAGGTACCTATGTTCTGACCCATTATAATCGGTACTGCCGCGGCGTAAGAAACCGCGCCCGTAGATGAAAGTGCCTGAAGAATACCCACAGAAGCAGAGCTTGACTGAATTATTCCCGTAAGCACTGCGCCCACAATGACACCGAGTATAGGGTTCTTAAAGAGGAGAAACATATTTTGGAACGCAGGCACATCCGCAAGTCCCGAAACAGCGGACGACATGGTATCCATACCGAACATAAGGGTTGCAAATCCAAGGAGTATTGTTCCGACATCCTTTTTCTTGCCGGATTTTGCAAACATAAGGAACGCCGTACCAATAAGGGCAAGTACAGGCGTAAAAGAGGTCGGCTTAAGAAGCTTTATAAAAATATTATCGCTTGAAATGCCTCCGAGACTCAGTATCCATGCGGTAATGGTAGTACCTATATTGGCACCCATAATAACGCCGATAGACTGCTTCAGAGTCATTATCTTAGAGTTTACAAAGCCTACCACCATTACGGTAGTAGCCGAAGAGCTTTGAATTACGGCTGTGACACCGAGACCTGTAAGAAAGCCTTTTATTTTACTGCCCGTCAGCTTTCCGAGCAGTGCTTTAAGTCCGTTTCCCGCACGGCGCTCAAGTCCCTCGCCCATAACATTCATGCCGAAGAGGAACAGACACAGTCCTCCAATAAGAGTAAGCACATCAAAAATCGTCATAAATTTTACCTATCCTTTACTTTATACTATGTACAGCTTGTGAAGCTCACCCATGTGAAGCTTACTTTGCATAGTATACCACCTAATGTTATATTTAAAGTCTATATAGAGTCAAAAGATGATAAATGTTAAGTAAAATTATGAAATTCAAGCAAATAATCGGGATTTTGCGGCCTAAAATTAAAAAATCGCTACTTTTTTCTAACAAATATTGCATTTGGGGTTGCTTTATTAACAATTTATAGTATATAATATATATGTATAAGTATCCTACTTTATCGGAGGACCAAATGAGCATACAAGATAACAGCAAAAAAGGCAAGCAGTCCGATGTGAATGAAATAGCGGCAGATCTTCGCGATATCATCACCGCACAGCGCGAATTTTTCGCTACGGGAAAGACCCGCGATATCAAATTCCGCCGTCAGCTGCTTATAAACCTTAAAATAATGATAAGAGACAACGAGGGGCTCATACTTGAAGCACTTCGGGCAGATCTCGGAAAATCCTACGGAGAAGCCTATCTTACAGAAATCGGCATGGTTGAGCAGGAGATAAATCACGCCATCCGCCATCTTCGTGCGTGGAGCGCACCCAGAAGTGTTCCAACACCCTTCTATATGTTCCCCTCCACCAGCTGCAAGATACCGCATCCTCGCGGACTTGTTATGATCTTCTCGCCGTGGAACTATCCCTTCCAGATGGCAATGATACCGCTGATATCATCAATTGCCGCAGGCAACTGCACCATCCTAAAGCTGTCGGAGCACGCTCCCAACACCAGCCGTCTGCTTTGCGACCTGATATTCAAATATTTCGACCGTGAATATATCGCGGCATATATGGACAGCTTTGAAGCCATAAAGGCTATCCGCCGCGAGCCCTTTGGTCTTGTATTCTATACAGGTGGCGCCGCGGTGGCACGCATCGTAATGAAAGCGGCAGCGGCTCAGCTTACACCCGTGGTGCTTGAGCTTGGCGGAAAAAGTCCGTGTATCGTTGACAAAACAGCAAACCTCCGTCTTGCGGCACGCCGCATTGTGTGCGGAAAGCTTATAAATGCAGGTCAAACCAACATTGCTCCCGACTATCTTTTCGTTGAAAGCTCTGTAAAAGACGAGCTGCTGGGCTATATAAAGGAATATCACAACAAATACTGCACTGACGAGCCATGCGAGAACAGTTATTATCCAAGAATCGTCAACCGTATGCATTTCGACCGTCTGCGCGGATACCTTGACGACGGCAAGGTCATCCTTGGCGGTGATACAAATGAGGCAACAGGTCGTATCGCACTTACTCTTATGGAAGAGATAGACAAGGACAGCAAACTGCTCTCCGAGGAGATTTTCGGTCCGATACTTCCCGTATTTGAATTCAGCGATATAAATGTAGTCATCAACACCATACGCAAGCACCCAAAACCGCTGGCACTGTATCTCTTTACAAGAAGCAGAGCCATGCAGAGAAACGTTATGACAAATCTCGATTACGGCTGCGGATGCGTCAACGACACACTTCTCCAGATGGCTAACCCCAACCTTCCCTTCGGCGGTGTCGGGGAGAGCGGGATGGGTCGCTATCACGGCAAGGCAGGTTTTGATACCTTCAGCACCATATCCTCGGTGCTCAAAGCCACAAGCCTTGACCTCAATCCTCTGCGTTACCCTCCCTTTGATGACAACTATTCGTTAATAAAAACCGTTCTGCGGTATTTCAGCTGATACGCAAAATTTACGTGTTTTTATTGCATTACAGCACTGTATGTGGTATAATTAGGACATATTCAATTTTGTACAAAGGAAAACGACTATGATAAATGTAGCAATTTTCGGATTTGGTGTTGTCGGAAGCGGCACCGCCGAGGTCCTCACGCAAAACGCCAAGCTTATTTCGGAACGTGTAGGTGACGACATCAACATAAAATATATCCTTGACCTGCGTGATTTTCCGGACAGCCCCTTTAAGGATAAAATCGTTCACGACGTGGATGTTATCTTAAACGACCCGGAGGTCAGCATATGCGCTGAGCTGATGGGAGGCTCTCATCCCGCATTTGAATTTTCAAGCGCGGCTATGAAAGCAGGAAAAAGCGTTGTCACCTCAAATAAAGAAGTTGTGGCAAACTTCGGTCCGGAGCTTTTGAAGATCGCATCCGAGAACAATGTGCGCTATCTTTTCGAGGCAAGTGTTGGCGGAGGCATTCCTGTTATTCATCCTATCGGCAACTGCCTCACCGCAAATGATATAACAGAGGTCAACGGTATCCTGAACGGCACTACCAACTATATCCTCACCCAGATGATAAACGAAAACAAGGACTTCGGTACTGCTCTGGCAGAAGCGCAGGAAAAGGGCTATGCCGAGCGCGATCCTTCGGCTGACGTTGACGGCATTGACACCTGCCGCAAAATATCCATTCTCTCTGCTATGGCTTTCGGCAAGCTTGTTCCACCGGATAAGGTGCAGACCGAGGGTATTCGAAATGTAACTCTCCGCGATGTAGCCAATGCGGCGAAATTCGGTGCGTCCATCAAGCTTATCGGAAAGGCAGTGCGCGTGGGCGACAAGATAAGTGCCTGTGTATCTCCTACTCTTGTGCGTCACTCAAATCCCCTTTCGGGCATCGGTGACGTATACAACGGTGTGCTTGTAAACGGCAACGCAATCGGCGACGTAATGTTCTACGGACGCGGTGCAGGCAAGCTTCCCACAGCAAGCGCGGTTGTTTCGGATATTATTGAAATTGCCACCTTCCTCACTCATCCGACACACAATGTACCTGTATGGGAGCGTCTGTCAGACGATGAAATACTTCCGGCAGACAAGCTTAAATCCCGGTGGTATCTGCGCTTTGACAAGAAGCCGAATCACTGCCTGTGTATGCTTGATGCAGAGGTTATCGAGGACAGCGAGGACTGCTACGCAGTGGTAACAGGCGAAGTCAGCCTCCTTGAGATTGGTGTGACACTCAGCGAGAAATTCACCGCAATGCGCGTACTCTAAGATTATAAAGATAAAAAAATTTGCACTTCATGTGAAGTGCAAATTTTTTGTTTTACTTGTTCTCTTTGTTAATAGCTTCCCAGATACCGTTAAGATATACAGCACCGAGAGCACGGTCGTAAAGACCGTAACCGGGCTTGCCTGTCTCGCCCCAGATCATGCGTCCGTGGTCGGGACGTATGTAGCCGTCGAAATCCACATCCCAAGCCGCCTTAAGTACGTCGTACATATCAAGAGAACCGTTCTCACTGAGATGACCTGTTTCGTTAAAGTCACGGGGACCGGTGATCTTGATATTGCGTGCGTGGAGGAAGTGAATGCGGCGCTTAGCTCCGAAATGGCGGATCATATCAACAACATTGTTTGCAGGATCTACGCCGAGAGAGCCGGTGCAAAGGGTAAGACCGTTGCACTCGCTGTCAACAAGGTTGCAGAAGCGCTCAAGATTCTTTGCGTTGGTGATAACTCTGGGCAGACCGAAAATACCCCACGGCGGATCGTCCGGATGGATAGCCATTTTGATTCCGCTCTCCTCACATACGGGAATAATTCCGTTAAGGAAGTAGCGCATATTCTCCCAAAGCTTCTCCTCGTCAACAGACTTGTACTCTGCAAGCAGTGCACGAAGACCGTCCTGAGTATAGCTCTCATCCCAGCCGGGGAGAGACAGCTTTTTGGTGTTGGGATCCATTGCCAGAACCTCCGCATCGCGGTAGATAAGGCAGGTGGAGCCGTCGGGATTCTTATGGGAAAGGTCAGAGCGAAGCCAGTCGAACACGGGCATAAAGTTATAGCAGATAACCTTAACGCCTGCATCTGCAAGCTTCTTGATATTGCGGCGATAAACCTCGATGTACTCGTCACGGGACGGTTTGCCGAGCTTGATATCCTCATGTACGGGAACACTCTCGACTACCTCAAATGCAAGGCCATGAGCATTTGCGGAGGATTTGATCTTGGCAATGCTCTCTGCACTCCACTCTTTTCCGGGGGGCACATCGTAAACAGCCGACACGATGCCGCTCATGCCCGGAATCTGTGAGATATACTCAAGACTTATGGGATCGCCGTCACCGTAATGTCGGAATGTCATTTTCATTTCCTTCATGGTAAAACCTCCTTCTATAGATGGTACTATAATCATACTATAGAAATCGGAATTTGTCAAGAAAAAATCCACCCTTTATATGGATGTAATATTAGATTTTTAATCAAGTGATAACAGGATGGCTCCGCAGATATGCTATCAACTGCTTTTTTACCTTGTCATAAATCAGAGACAAAACGCAAAAACTATGTCAGGAGAACAAATAACCGCAGCGGCTCAAATCATCATTCTACAGAATTATGCAGATAAGTCCGCCGCTTCCCTCGTTGATAATACGCCCCAAGGTCTCCGAAAGCTTTGCGCGCGCGTCCTCAGGCATATGTCCAAGCTTTGTATGAAGGCCCTCGTTCACAAGCTGGTACAGAGTTTTGCCGAACATATTGGATTCCCATATCTTTCTTGGGTCCTCCTCAAACTCCTTCAGCATAAACTTTACAAGCTCCTCGGACTGCTGTTCCGTGCCAACCACGGGATTTATCTCGGTTTCGATATTCGCCTTTATCATATGAACACTGGGTGCTGACGCCCGAAGCCGCACGCCGTAGCTTCCCGACTGCTTAACGATTTCAGGCTCTTCAAGCCGCAGATCACCGATCTCCGGCATAACTATTCCATATCCCTTTTCGTTTACATCCGCAAGTGCCTGTGACACCCTGTCGTACTTCTCTTTCATCACGGAAAGCTCACGAAGAAGCGTTATAAGCTTCTCTTCGCTTGAAATATCGAATCCGCACATCTCACTGATAATTTTGTAATACAGCCCGTCGGCAACCTCAAGCGATAGCTCCGCCGTTCCCTTTCCGAGATCGATCTTATCCGCCCGTATGCATTTAACATATTCGTTCTCACAAGGCTCGGAAAATACGTCATTTATCTCGCCTATCTTGAAAATACGGGCGGCACGTTCCATAACAAACTCATCAAGGGCGATACGCAGAGGATGAGTGCTCTCCAGCGCATTCGTCCATTCGGGAAGCTTTACCTTCACCTCACAGACAGGGAATTCCATGAGTATCAGCTCAAGAATATGACGTATGTCGTCACCGTCAAGGCGCAGACAGTTTACAAGCGCAACGGGTGCCCCATACTTTTCTTCAAGCTCATAAGCAAGCTTAATAGAGCCGTCGCTCTCAGGTGCGGCGGAGTTCAGAATAATGGCAAAGGGTTTCCCTGCCTCGCGAAGCTCCTTGACTACACGCTCCTCTGCCGCAACGTAATTCTCGCGCGGGATCTCGCCGATAGTGCCGTCGGTTGTAACCAACATACCGACAGTGGAATGCTCGCTTATTACCTTGCGTGTACCGTATTCAGCCGCCTCAACGAACGGCATCGGTTCAGCCTGCCAGGGTGTGTGCACCATACGGGCATGACCGTCCTCGATATGCCCCATGGCGTCCGGAACTATGTACCCCACGCAGTCCACCATTTTGACTTTCATCACCGCATTGTCCGACAGTGTTATTTCCACCGCTTCATCGGGAACAAATTTCGGCTCAGTGGTCATTACGGTCTTACCTGCGGCGCTCTGCGGCATTTCGTCTCTGGCACGCTCGCGCTCATGCTCGTCTGCAATTGCAGGTATCACCATTGCCTCCATAAACCGCTTGATAAATGTGGATTTGCCTGTGCGAACAGGTCCGATGACCCCCAGATAAAATGTATTGGCGCACCGCTCGGCAATATCTCTGTAAATTGATGTATCTGCCATGATCTTATCCTCCTTATGATAATTCCTGACATATTTATATTACATCAAGTACAAAAATATGCAGATATGAGTATTTTCCTACCAAAAAATCGGCTTCCGAGGTTATATCGAAAGCCGACAGCACTATACTTTTTGTGGGTAAGACGTTTTCTTAGCACAAAGTAATTTTCTAAGATACTTACAGAGATATGAGGCAGGTATGCCCAAAAGATACCAGAATCCCGAATACAAAATGCAAACTTGACCAAACAAATTCATGAATTGATTTGAATAATCCCAAACCTTCCATCCGAGAAGTATATTAACCACAAATCCAACCGATAGCTCCGCAAGCGTTATAATAAGGCTGTCTGCAAGACAGCGCTTCCACATGGGGGCTTTATTATGCCGCGCTTCATTCATATAAATGAACGCAAGACACATTCCGCCCGTCAGCGCCATAGTCCAATGTGAATGCCCTCTCCACAACACCTCAATAAGCGTATATCCAACGCCTCCCACCGAATAGACTACAGCATATTCTCCGATTTTTCCCATTATTCTCTCCGCCAGCTTTAATATTTTCTGAAAATATAATTAACCGATGAAGATAATTTTATACACAAAAAAGCATATCCCCTTTGATTTTACGTCTTTTAGGGGATATGCTTTTCTTGTAATGCAGATTACATTCTTATATGCTTAAACTCACCTATATCACGCATGAGAGACGCCTCTCTGTTATTTGCGGTAAATATAAGACTTTGGGATTTACCGGCAGCAATAAGACGAAGAAGCTTTTTAAGACGCTCATCATCCTGACGTATAAACGACTCGTCGTATATTACGGGCGGCTCTGTCTTGCTGTACAGGAGTGATATAAGCGACAGGCGCAGTGAAAGATACGCCGCATCCTGTGTGCCTGCGCTGAGAACACCAAGAGCCCGCTGTCCGCTCTCGGTCTCCGCAGACATGGAAAGGTCTGCTCCAACTCCGAGATTATTATATTTCCCTCCCGTAATTGCCGCCATATTCCGCGCCGCTTCGGATGCAAGTCTCGGTGCTATGCTGAGACGGAGCGACTCGCCTGCCTCGCTCAGCTTTTCATTGGCAAGCTTATACGCCGCGTGCTTTTTCTGAAGCTCTGCACGGCGAGCCTTCATTGATGACAGCCTGTCCGCTATAAGCTTAGGGTCATCGGCGATAGGATACAATCCGGCAAGCTCCTTTTCAAGCTCTATGCAGTGCTTTTCAAGTGAAGCCGCCATTTTCGCCGCAAATTCCGCTTCCCGACGCATAGAAGAAAGCTCAGATGCATCCACATCCGATATGTCAACACCACTGTCAACCATCGCACGAAGCTCTTCTTCGCTGTAAGGCTTAAGCTGAGCATCTATTTGTGAAAGCAAGGAAATATGCTTGTCATACTCGGCTTTAACTCCGCTTGATTCCTGTGCTTTTCTCTTTTGCTGTTCATGTTTCTCCGAAAGCTCATCCGGAGCACAGCCGTATTCCTGTCTTATTTCATCGCAAAGCTCATTGTATCGGCGTTTAGCATCAATAACGGCAAGATTTGTGAATTTGGCGGTCTCCTGCGCACTCCTGTATTCCGCCGCTTCTGCTTCAAGAGTGTCAAGGTCATAGTAAAGCTCAACATCGGAAGCCTGTCCGCGAAAACGCGCCCCGATGGCAAGGAGTATAACGCCAACAATGCTAAGTCCGCCGCCTGCCGCCGCAAAAAGTACATTTATTGCCGCCTCGTTAAGTATTGGCATGATACCGAACAAAACAAGGGCAATGCCGGCAAGCAGAGCGATTACTCCTGCCGCAGTGCATCCTTTCGCTTTTGCAAAAAGCCGCTTTTTCTTAGTTTCAACAGCATCCTTTCCGCCCATTTTCAAAAATTCCTCAAGCTCGCGGCTCACACGATACTGCTGACATTCCTCCTCACGCAAAATCGTCTCATCAAGCTCTTTTTTGAGGACTACGAGCCTGCTGCAATATTTATCCATACGGGATGCCGCGGCACTTTCTCTGTCGTTGTCGGTCCGAAGCCGCTCACCAAGCACGGAAATTCTTGATTCTATCAGCCGCCTACGCTCAAAAAGCTCAATAAGCGCATTAGCCTCAAACTGCTGTATCTTCGCACCGATTCCGTCGGCTTTTTGCGCGGCACTGTTTAATTTCTCCCGTGAGTCGTCAAGCTGTGCCTCTTTTGAAAGAATATCCTCATGGATACGCAGTGCCTCCGCAAGCTTTACCTCAAGAAGCGCACATTCATTGTCGATTTCATAAAGTCTGCCGCCCTTTTCGTTTTTGTGAAGCAGTGCGGCGCGCGCCGCATCAAGCTTGGCAATGGCACGCTGGGTGTTTACGTTTTCGTCCCCCGAAAACAGTATATTCTCGATTCCCTCGCTGAGCTTAGTCCCCCCTGCGGTTGTACCGCCAAGCTGGGACACAAAAGCGGTTGATACGAACATTTCGGCATCTACTCCGAAAAACAGCTCACCCGGCGTTTTTTCGTCAAGAGCGTGTCTTATGGGCATATTGTTTTCGCCGTCAACAAGCTGTACAGCCTCGCGGTTTCCCACTACAGCACGCTCTATACGGTATCTGTGAGAATCCACGGACACAGTGAGGCTTCCTGCCGCACCGCCTGTTTTCCAGGACATGATCTGCTCACGCTCACGGGAAGATACTCCGTAAAATATAAACTTAATGAAAGCCGCAAGGGTGGATTTGCCGCTTTCGTTTGCACCCTCTAAAATGTTCATTCCCGGTGTAAGCTCCAGATCAAAATCCGAGAGCTTACCGAATGTATCTATATGTATTTTCTCAATAAACATCTCGCACCTCAGATCTCCTCTCCGAGAAGTGCCGCAAGTCCGCACCGCAGTGCCATTGCGGCAGTATCACGCGTCTCGGCATCGTCACAAAGCAGCATGGGTTCAAGGCTTCGGTAAAATTCCCCGCGCAGAGTGGGGTCGAAGCGAAGCTTTTCGCAGTCAAGAAGCGGCATTGTAGCATCAATCACCTCAAGCATAAACAGCCTTGAAAACTGCTCGGAAAGAAAGCTTGCCGACAGCTTGAAATCCCCCGACACATCGCCCGTCAGTCTTATGCGAAGTGCGGTATCTTCGCCAAAATGTCTCTCTGCGATAAACGCCTCAAGGCGGTCTGCCACATCGGCATTTGATCTTGCACCGCTGATATCAAGTGTCTCACTTATATAAATTCGCTTGCAGAACCGTACAAATTTAGCGGCAAACTGAAGCATCACATCCTTGTCGGCAACAGCAAGCACCGCTCCTTTTTCCCCACATTCATCAAAGCCGCGCCCCTCAAGACATCCGCTGTATGCTATGTGACAGCCTCCAATCTGCTTCACTCCGCTGTGAGCATGAACGTGACCGAGAGCCGCATAGTCAAAGCCGCAGTCAGCAAGCAGTACCGACGGTATGGGACAGTATTTTGAGTCACCCGAATCAAGATCACCGTGTGCACAGAGCAGATTTATTCTGTTAGGATTCTCCACCGAAAATCCCTCAAGGGGACAGCTCTCCATATGCTCAGAAGTAAACGCCCAGCCGTATACAGTGGTGTTCTTTTCCGGAAAATCAAAGCAGGAAAGTTCCGGCGAATCAAAAATATACACATTATCAGGAAAATCCACACGCCGATAGTAGCTCGACGGGGTATACGGATCGTGGTTGCCGGGAGCTATTATTATTTTGCAGTCTGGTATGGCGGCAAATTCGCGGCATATGAGAGACAGAGTATCGCGCGAAGCAAAAGCTCCGTCAAAGAAATCTCCCGATATCAGCAAAAAATCCGCTTTATTCATTTTAGCCGACAGGGTGAGCGACGTAAATGCGGCGCGCATATCGCTGTGGCGCAGCTCTGCCTTTTCAAAATCAAGAGTTGACAGCGGACTGTCAAGATGCAGGTCAGCGCAGTGTAAAATCTTTATCATTATACGACTCCAATTTTAAGTAGTACTTATATTATACACCATTTTGACACCGATTGCAAGGCATGGTTGGAAAAATCCGAAATGGCAAAAAACGGAGCCGAGACAGCTCCGTTTTAATTATTATCTGCTATACCTGAATTTTCGCCATGCGCCGATAATACATATGCATACAACCGCACCTGCAGCCGCAATAAGCAGCCAGGATAAAACGGTGAAGCTCCATCCGTATTCCTCGGATATAACAGCTACAAGATACGTAGAAATTGCGCTTCCCACATATGTAAACGCGTTCACAATACCCGAAACCGTGGAGATCTTTCCGTACCTGTCAAAATATCTCGGTACACGGGAAATAAGCATAAGATTGATTCCGTGCATACATCCGGTAATGACCGCCATAAGAAGCACGGATATAATGGGATTTACGTTAAGAATGAGTGTTAAAAGCCCTGCCGATACAGCGGCACTCGCAAAAAACACCGCAGACGTCACAAGCTCGTTTCCGATCCTCTTTTCAAGTCTTGCCGACACATTATAGCTTATCATGGAGAATACGGGAAGAGCTATGCCGGTCAGTATAGATACAGACGACGGCAGATTAAAGGTATCCGAAACAAGGGTAGGAAGCCACGTGGTAACACCGTCTCTGAGTATTCCCTGAAGAACTATGGCAAGTGCTATTGGGAAAAGCAGAAGTACCACAGCCGCACCGACAGTCGCCTTTTTGGTAGGCGCCGCATCTTCTGTGATCTTTGCCGGTTCATCATCTTTATCCAGATCCTTTTTCGGAGCAAAAATCTGCCACACCACTGCCATTGTGAGAGCGATAGCAGCACTAATTATAAAAAGCGAGCGCCAATCAAAGAGAGCTGTGCAAAGGGATGCCAAAAGGTATATTACAATTGTGGCAATGGACGCTGCCGCAGATACCCATATGCAGGCGCGGTTGTAATTCTCCTCACTTAAATTGTCCGCCATCATGCGTACCATTGGCGGCCAGAACATCGCTTGGGCAAAGCCGTTTACTCCCCAAAGCACCATCATAGGAACTGCGCTCGTGAGCGACGGCATAAGAAGATTGCACACTGCTGTTACAGACAAACCTATAACAATAAGCAGACGAGGTCTCACGCGATCACCGATAAATCCGCTTATAAGCTGTCCCACACCGTAAGTAAAAAACGCCGCCGTACTTACAAGGCCTGCCGCCTTTTGTGATATGCCGGTATCCGACACGATATCGACCAGCACTGCACCGTAATTTATTCTTGTTATGTAGCTTGTAAAATAAACAGCCGAGCACAAAAGCATAAAAAATGCCGCCATGCGCTCAGCATTGCTCTTTTTAATCTTTTCCACCGTTTTACTCCCCTCATTATGCGGATATGAAGCCCACATTAGGCATTAAAAAAACGCACCGTAATTTTCCGTGCATATTATACCATGAAGCAAAAATGCTTGCTTGCAAGGGCATTTTTGCGAAGCCGTCAATTGCGCAGCCGCGCCATAGCGCGGAGCGGCGAAGCCGTGGAAGCCTGTGAAGCGGGATTCCCTGCGCATATTATACCATGTCTTGACATGTGTGTCAACTTTTTTCTTCTAAATGTGATTTTTATCCGTTTTTTTCACATATTGAGCGTTTTCCTGTATTACACCCCGTTTTTGTGTATCAAAACACTTGATTTATTAACAAAAACGCGCTATAATATATAGTGATAAATTGTTTTTATCAGCACTCTGAGAATACACTTTATTTCACAGGAGAGATTTTGAAAATGAAAAAGATAACAAAAGCCGTAATTCCTGCTGCGGGTCTTGGCACCCGTATGCTGCCAATATCAAAGTCTGTTCCCAAGGAAATGCTTCCTATCGTTGACCGTCCCGCAATTTCATTCCTCGTTGAGGAAGCCGCCGCGGCAGGCGTCACAGATGTTCTCATCATAACAGGCAGAGGCAAGGATACCATCGAAAACTACTTTGACTTTAACGTTGAATATGAGAAAAAGCTTACCGAATCGGGCAAGTATGCCGAGATAGAGGAAATGCGCCGCATCTGTTCCATGGCAAACGTGTATTTTCTTCGTCAGAAAGAGACAAAGGGTCTCGGTCATGCGGTACTCACCGCTAAGAACTTCATAGCAGATGAACCGTTCTACATACTCTACGGCGACGATGTTATTCTCTCCGAAACTCCTGTATGCACACAGCTTGCAAAGGCATATGAAAAATATGGCAAGCCTTGCTGCGGAGTAAAGCCGGTTCCGTGGGAGCTTGTTTACAAATACTGCTCTCTTAAAGCCGAATCTAACGGCGACAATACCTATCACGTTACAGACATGATAGAAAAGCCCAAGCCGGAACAGGCTTACTCCAATCTTTCTATTCTCGGAAGAGTTCTGCTTACCTCCGATATATTCGATATACTCGAAAAAACAGAGCCGGGAGCAGGCGGCGAGATTCAGCTTACAGATGCTATGCGTGTGCTTGCCACGAACGGAGGCATGACCGCGGTTGATTTTGAGGGCGAGCGCTTTGATTTTGGCTCCAAGCTTGGTTTCCTTACCGCAAATGTCAAATCTGCCGTTAATCACCCTGAAATAGGCGAGGATTTCAAAAAATTCCTGATTGAATTTGCCGATTCCATTAAATAAAAGGAGATTACTATGGAAAGAGTTTCAAAAGAAAACTACTACCTTGATATCGCGCAGACCGTGGCAGAGCGCGCCACCTGCCTCAGAAAAAAATACGGTGCGATCATCGTAAAAAACGATACCATCGTTTCCACCGGCTATAACGGTGCCCCCAGAGCCAGAAAAAACTGCACCGACCTCGGTTTCTGTATGCGTGACAAGCTGAACATTCCGCGCGGTGAGCGTTATGAGCTGTGCCGCTCCGTTCATGCGGAGGCAAACGCAATAATCGCCGCTTCCCGAGATCAGATGCTTGGGGCTACGCTCTATATGGCGTGCATCGACGGAAAAACAGGCGAGCTTGTGGGAGATACCTGCTCCTGCATGATGTGCAAGCGTCTTGTTATAAATGCGGGAATTGAAAAGGTTATTATCCGTACAACTCCCGATACATACAACTGTATTGATGTGAAAAGCTGGATCGACGATGACGACAGCCTTTCCGGAAAGTTCGGATATTAAGATGAAAAAACAGCGCATATCACTTATCCTGTCGTCGCTCATAGCAGTCGCCCTCTTTCTCGTATCTTGCAGGGACAGCGGTCCGCTGACGCTCACATATGATAAAGGTAATCTTACAGACCAAAGAAGCGGTATCACATATATGATCACCCCTATGTGCTTTGAGCCTATCGCAACCGAGCTTGAACCGTATGCGGTATGTACCGAGCCGGAGTTGGAGCTTTTCGGTATAGTTGGATGTGACCCCTCTGAGTGGCTCAGCGAAAAATTCGAGGGGATCGGTTATGTGTACTTTGCAGGCGAGGAGGACGAGCTTCCCTCTATAGATGAATTTGATGCCAACCTTATTGTCATATGCGTAGAGCAGACGATAACCACCGGAATCGGCACCGTTTCCGACAAAGGTGACATCGAAAATATTGTAGATGCCTTTATAAACGGTGAGCGCACCACCATCATCCCGGAGGGAGACTTCTATAAGCTCAAATTTGCTTCGGATAAATATCCGGGTATCTATTACAATCTTTTGTACATTGAGGCGGATAACGGAGAGAATTACATCTACGACCGCTCCACAAAAACCTGCTCCGCGGTGGGAGATGTAATGTACGACTATCTGCCAAGGTGACACACACTATGACTGAAATTACCGTAAGGTCGGCTTCCGTGTCGGACATTCCCCAGCTATGCGCTATTGAGAATGAATGCTTCTCTACTCCATGGAGCGCAAAAAGCTTTGAGGATTTCCTTTCAAATGGCTGTTCACACTGCCTTGTTGCGCTCATAGATAACGAAATATGCGGATACGCCGGAATGAATCTGATACTCGGCGAGGGTGAGATCACCAATATCGCCGTTCTGCAAAAATTCAGACGCCAAGGTGCCGCCGCCGCACTGCTAAATAAGCTCTGCGAAACGGAGTCTTTAGAAAAGCTTATGCTTGATGTGCGTGTTTCAAACACAGCGGCACGGGCACTTTATGAAAAACACGGATTCTCTGTTGACGGAATCCGAAAGGGTTTCTACTCAAAGCCACGGGAGGATGCCGTTCTTATGAGCCGCATAATTCACCGTAATACAAAAAAGGATCAAAACCATGCTGATACTTGCAATTGAAAGCTCCTGCGATGAAACCTCTGCCGCCGTTTGCGAATTTGACGGCGACACAAGTGTAATTCGCTCGAATATTATCGCATCTCAGATAGAAACACACAAGCTTTACGGCGGAGTCGTACCCGAAATTGCAAGCCGTGCACACTGCGATGCCATATCTTCCATAACCTACGAGGCACTTGAGCGTGCCGGTGTAACGCTTGACGATATAGATGCTGTTGCTGTCACATCAAACCCCGGACTTATCGGTGCACTGCTTGTTGGCGTAAATTTCGCAAAAGCACTGGCTTTCGCAAACGGCAAGCCTCTGATCCCCGTAAATCACATCCGCGGTCATATTGCCGCAAACTACTTTGTCCATCCATCACTTAAACCGCCGTTTTTGGCGTTGGTGGCATCCGGCGGTCATACATCGCTTATAAAAGTCACGGACTATACTGAATTTGAGACCGTAGGCAGGACAAGGGATGATGCCATCGGCGAAGCCTTTGATAAAGTGGGGCGTGTTATGGGTCTGCCTTATCCCGGAGGCGCAGAGATGGACAGGCTTGCCTCTATCGGAAACAGCGATGCCGTAAAATTCCCCTCTGCCGCAGTTATCGGCGATAATTTAGACTTCTCTTTCAGCGGACTTAAAACCGCTGTTATAAACCACTTGCACAATGCCGAGCAAAAGGGCGAGGCATATGTAAAAGAGGACATTGCCGCCTCATTTACAAAGGCAGTAACGTCATCAGTCGTGAAAAAGCTCACTATGGCGGTTGAAGCCACAGGGCTCTCCGACATTGTTATCGCCGGAGGAGTTGCGGCGAATTCCCATCTTCGCACGGCACTTGAAGCTCTTGCCGAAAAACGGAAGCTTAAACTGTACCTGCCACCACGCTCACTCTGCGGTGATAATGCGGCAATGATTGGGGCGCAGGGGTACTTTGAGTACCTTGCAGGTGTGCGTGCCGACACCTCGCTTAATGCAAAAGCCACGGGAAAATAATTGCCGGCTTCTCATTTTCGTTTTCCACAGCCTGTGGAAAGGTGAGTGGAAACTCACGTTCTATCCCGTAAAATCCCCTGTTTTTTTCTAAAAACGACACTGTTTTAAAAAAAATCAGGCATATGCCTGTTGATAACCCTGTTGATAATGTGGGACTTCCCACCAATCATAAATACCTATTCTATGAAACGGAGTAACAAAAAATGAACAATTATGACGCAAACATCAAATCTGCTGTTGAAAAATTCGAGGCAGTTCTTCGCTCTCAGCTTGAGCGCGTTGAAAAGATAAACGCCGCAAAGGATTTCGTAGATTACACCGCGCTCCCCGTACTTACCATCGGCATCTGCGGCGGTGACGGTATCGGTCCGATTATTACAAAAGCCGCACAGGATGTACTTGAATTTCTCCTCGCCGACGAAGTTAAGGCAGGCAAGGTAGTATTCAAGGTTATTGACGGTCTTACCATCGAAAACCGTGCCGCTTGCATGAAAGCTATCCCCGATGATGTTATGGAAGAGCTTTACAAGTGTGACGTTATACTTAAGGGTCCTACCACTACCCCCCGTGCAGGCGATCCCTGGCCCAATATTGAATCTGCCAATGTTGCTATGCGCAAGAATCTGGACCTTTTTGCAAATGTACGCCCTGTTAAGGTTCCCGATAAGGGCATTGACTGGACCTTCTTCCGCGAGAACACCGAGGGAAGCTATGCTGTAGGCTCGCAGGGTGTAAACGTTACCGATGACCTTGCTGTGGACTTCTGCGTAACCACCACCGAGGGTACAAACCGTATCGCACGTCTCGCATTTGAATATGCACGCAAGAACAAGAAGGATCGCGTATCCATCGTTACCAAAGCAAACATTATCAAGACCACAGACGGCAAGTTCCTCCGTATTTGCGAGGAGATCGCCAAGGAGTACCCTGAAATCAACACCGACGAGTGGTTCATCGACATTATGACCGCAAAGCTGGTTGATGAAAAGCGCCGCACAGATTTCAAGGTATTCGTGCTTCCTAACCTTTACGGCGATATCATCACCGACGAGGCGGCTGAATTCCAGGGCGGCGTAGGCACCGCAGGCTCCGCTAACATCGGTAAGAAGTACGCTATGTTCGAGGCTATTCACGGCTCTGCGCCCAGGATGATAAAGGAAGGCCGCGGCAAGTACGCCGATCCTTGCTCCATGCTTCGTGCGGCAGTTCTCCTGCTCTCCCACATCGGTCGCCAGGATGAGGCTGACAAGCTTGAAAAGGCACTTGACTACTGTATGTTCGAGGACAAGAAGTATGTGGTAACAGGTCGCGACACAGGTGCTACCTGCGACGAATTTGCCGCATATGTAATGGACACCGTTAAGAGTCTTTAAGAAATATAATCCGCAAACGGTGTAATCACACCGTTTGCGTCTCCCCGAAAGAACTATGAAAGGAATACATTTATGAATTCGGAAAATCGTGACAAACTCCGTGATGAAGCTTCGTCCGACGAGAACAAAAGCTATGTCTCGCCTGCAGTTATCAAGCGGCTTCCGCGATATTACCGCTATCTTCGTGAGCTTTTGCAAAATGACATACTCCGTATCTCATCCGGTGAGCTGTCAAAGCTTATGCACGTCACAGCCTCCCAGATACGCCAGGACCTGAACTGCTTCGGCGGCTTCGGACAGCAGGGATACGGCTACAACGTTAAATATCTCTACGGCAAAATCGGCGAGATTCTTGGCGTCTCTCACAATTTTAGTGCAGTTATTATCGGTTCGGGCAACCTCGGAAGAGCACTTGCCGCAAGCCCCATATTCGAGCGCCGCGGAATAAGACTCACAGCCTTATTTGACAATTCTCCCGATGTAATCGGAAAAGAAATTTCCGGTTATACCGTAAAATCCATGGATGAGCTTGAAGAATACTGCAAAAATAACACCGTGAATATCGCTGTGCTTACCCTTCCCAAAACCGTTGTTCGCGAAACCGCCGAACAGCTTGCAGATATGGGCATAAAGGGCCTTTGGAACTTCGCAAGCACTGAAATCGACCTCACACACAAGGGTGTAGTGACACAAAATGTACATATGGGCGACTCTCTTATGACGCTCTGCTATGAGCTTACCAAATAAATCCTCGGAGGGAAATATGAGCGCAAAAAAACTGAAAATCAAATACGGAGACAGTGTTTTTGCGCTTCCACGCGAGAATGTTATGCTGTCTCTCCAATCCGCACGGGAATTTGAGCTTAAGGTACTGCTTATTGCGGCAGCCGACGACTCTCTGCGCGCCGATTACGACAGTGCCTGCGAAAAAATATGCAAACAGCTTGACTGCACAAAGACCGCGCTTGGACGCGCCCTTGATTTTTGGCGCAGAGCAGGTGTTATGGATGCCGGAGACAGCACCGTCCTGCCTGCGGCTGAAAATTCATCCGCGCCCGCCGCAAAAACGCTTCAATCCTTTTCTCTTCCCACCTACACGGAGAGTCAGACCGCTGATGCCATGGAAAAGCACAGCGCACTTAAAGGAATCATCGACTCCTGTCAGCAGATCGTGGGCAAGATATTCACCCCGGCGGAGACCGCCTCTATCGTGTGCCTGTACGACTATCTTAAACTAAGCGATCCCGGGTATATCGAAACTCTGTACTCCTACTGTAAGGCAAACGGCAAAACATCTCCAAGATACATCGAAAAAGTGGCTCTGACCATGCACGACGAGGATATCAGCACCACAGCACAGCTCAGCGAGTACATAGAGCAGCGTGCTCATCATGATGAGATCTACTCGCGTTTCAAGTCTATAATCGGCACATCGCGCTCACTGACCGCAAGAGAGAAACAGTTTGTGGATAGATGGTCAGACGAGTGGAAATTGTCTATGGACGTTATTAAAAGAGCTTATGAAGCCACAGTAGACAGTATCGGCGGCTACACGATAGCATACATGAACCGCATTCTTGAAAATTGGCATAACAGCGGTCTTACCACACTAACACTGGTGGAAGCATCACTTGAACAGTATCAGCGAAACAAGGCAGCTGCCGAAAAGACCGGCTCAGGCTTCGAAACCGATGAATATTTCGAAGCGGCGGTAGCAAACACCAAAAAACATCTTAAAAAAAGCGAATCCGCCACCTGATCGCAAAGCGAGGTAAAGCATGGGATACAACAAAGAAAACTATGTGAGAATACGGCAGGAATATGCCGACAAAAATCTGCGTGCCAAGGAAGCCGCAGAGCGCCGGGCAAATGAGCTTCATCAAAAATATCCTGAACTGCTTAAGATAGACCGTGTTCTTTCCGAAACGGGTCTTTCCATCATGCGTGAATCACTTAAGGGCAAAGAGGGACTTGAGGAGCGTATTGCCAAGCTCCGTGAGAATAATCGCGAGCTTTTAGCTATCCGTGCGCAGTATCTGGAGTCCATAGGCTATCCGGCGGATTATACCGCTGTTAAATACGAATGCGAGAAATGCAGTGACACCGGATTTGTGGGCACTAAGCTGTGCGATTGTATGCGCCGTGATCTTGTGCTTGCGGGCTATGAAAGCTCCGGTATAGGCAATCTTATGCGCACTCAGAGCTTTGACACCTTCAGCCTTGATTTTTACAACCGCTCAATGGATGAGCGCGCGAATATGGAGTTTACACTTGCCGCCTGCAAGGAGTATGCAGACAATTTCGCCGAAAACAACGGCAAAAATATGTTTTTCTGCGGCACTACAGGTCTTGGCAAGACCCATCTCTCAACTTCCGTGGCAAAAGCGGTAATAGAGCGCGGATTTGACGTAGTTTACGACACATCTCAGAACATTCTTGCAGATTTCGAATATGAACGCTTCGTGCGCGGTTACAGCGACACCTCAGAGGTACGTACCGACAAGTATTTCGACTGCGATTTACTTATAATAGACGATCTCGGAACAGAGGTGGCGAACCAATTCACCGTCTCCTGCCTCTACAATATAATCAACACCCGTATAAATCAGCGAAAGTCAATGATAATCAGCACGAATCTCACTCAGAGCGAGATTCGCGAGCGTTACAGCGACCGTATAACAAGCCGTCTGTTCGGCGATTTCATGGTGTACCGTTTCACCGGCAAGGATATACGGTTGCAGAAGTTATCGTAAGCTGATGTATTGATAATAATGAATACGGGACATAATTTGCCGCAAAGGAAATCAATCAGGCTAAAAAATTTTGATTACGCCACCACCGGCGCGTATTTTATAACCATATGTACAAGGGATAGGAAAAGTATTCTATCATCGATCGTAGGGGAGGGGTCTCCCCTCCCGCAATTATCCCGTTACGGAGAAATCACCAATAAGTGGATTGAAAGTATACCTGAAAAATTTGAAAAAGTAACCGTTGATTATCACGTTATTATGCCAAATCATGTACATATGCTGTTATCCGTTATTAGGAAGGACGGGAGGGGAGACCCCTCCCCTACGGTAGATGCGATAATCGGATGGCTTAAATATCAAATAACAAAAGAGATAAATCAAACCAACAAAACAATTGGTGAAAAGATTTTTCAACGCTCATTCTACGACCACGTCATACGAAACCAAGACGATTATAACGAGATTGCAGCATATATCAAAGAAAACCCTATGCGCTGGCAGCACGACAAATTATATTCCCCCACAAATCATATCTCTGTATAAAAAACCGCCTGCACACCGTTTTTTTCGGTTGCAGGCGGTTTTTTAGTTTTCTTTACCTCAACTATTGACACAGAGCCACAATTTATCAAAATTGCAACTTCCCGTAGGGGCGATTCACGAATCGCCCGCCATTTTCCATCCCACCCCCACAACGCACAAAAACCGCTCCCCGAAGGGAGCGGTTTTCATATTATGACTTATAAATCAATCTAACCGATCGAATTAGTTGTCAGCGTTGGTGTAACCAACAACGAAGAGGATGGAGCCGTCATCGAGATACTCGTCGAAGAGTTCCTCGAAATCAGTACCAACATCATACTTATCGCCGATCCACATTACCTGAGGAGCAGCGTTGAGGATCTCGATAGCATCCTCACCGGTGGTTACCTTAAGGTCGTCCTGCTTAACAACGATGATATCGGTGATTTCATTGTCTTCGTCAATGAGGTAAGTACCTGCATTATCGCCGGAGAGAATCTCAATCTCTACATAGTCGTCAACATATTCAGCGTTGAGGAGAGGAGTTACAAGCTCAACCTCGAGGATGGAATCAGGAATATCCTCAAACTCGATGTCGGCTGCAGTAACTGTTGTGCCGTTTGCAATGCCATCTGCAACGAGGTCTGCAAGGAATGCCTTAACAGCCTTAGCATCCTTAGCTTCCTTGTAGCCAAGAGCTGTAGCGTACTCAGCATCAGTAGTGATGGTGCCTGCGATAGCATCGTTAGCAACCTGAGCGAGGAGCGCAGCAAAGTCAACCTGTTCCAGCTTGATCTCCTCTTTGTCAGCCTTGGTGTACCATACGAAGTCATGGTATCTTACGAGGCCGTCCTTCACTCCCCACTTAGTATCAGTGGTGGTAGTTACATCACTGTTCACATCGGTGATACCGTACTTAACGTAGTTGCGGTTAGATGCCATGAAGCTTACAACAGGTGCGGTGTTCCACTTCTGATGATGTTCAAATGGTCTATCGTTAAGCACATTACCTGCGCCAAAGTTATCGGTGTCCTTAAGATATACAACGCCATTTGCGTCAACCTTGTAAACGCGATTGCGATCAAGCTCTACCTTAGAGTAGATGGTCATCTTAGTAGCGTCATCAAGGCTGACAGCTGCATTGCTGTACATATAGTAGTTGCCGCTGTAATCCTCAGGAAGACCGAGCTTCTCAGCAGAAGCGAGCTTGGTAGCCTTAGTAGTAAGCTTGGTCATTACATAAGTACCATCGGTAAGACCGAAGAAGCCGGAATGCTCAACAGGGTTGATTACGAATACTACGGAAGCTCTGCCGTTGGTCTCAGCGGTACCGTGACCGAGAGCGTCAACCCAGATGTCAGTGTTCGCGTCAAATACGATGGTTGCTTCTTCAGGCTGACCAACGAATACGGAAACTTTCTTCATTGCAGCGTTGGTAGAATCGCACTCTCCTGCCTCAGAACCTCTAGTGCAAAGAGTATCGCAGTCGCACTCTGCATTCTCGATGAAGTAGAATACAGTGGTATTGGAGGTGCGGATTCTGTTTGCTCTGTCATCGCCTCTGGTGGAACCGTCGTCAAATACGATCGTGTCAGGGGTGAGAGTTTCAGCAGCGATCTTAGCGTCGATAAGCTCGTAGCCACCATCCTCGCGGTCACCAGCAAAGTTGTCGCGAGTTACGATCTCGTCGAGAACGTAGCCAGCTTCGCCCTTCTGAGCTGCATAGATGTTACCGGTGTAGAAGTATTCCTTCTCAGAGAGAAGCATGGAGAACTTGTAAGTGGAAAGATCCTCAAGCTCCTTGCCGTCAAGCTCGGTAACGAGAGCCTCTTCCTCAAGCTTGCCGCCTACCCAAAGATCAAGGTAGATCTTTGCGAGGTCGTAATCTGCGAAATCTTCAACAACTACGAAATCGTAGAGGTCTTCGATCTTAAGCTCGGAAGCGTAGATGATAACGCCGTTGTAAGCGTAGAAGCCGATGTAGGTGTCGAGCTGGATATCGTCGATCCAAGTATCTCTGTCAACGATGTACTGGATGAAGGGTCTGGTAGCTACTTCATCAACACCGTACTTGTTGGTGCTGATCTCATCGTAAGGAATGAGGGTTGCACCCATAGCGGAGCCCTGAGTGGTCTTGCCGCTTGCCTCTTCTCCATAGTAACCGAGTTCGTAAGCTACGCCGTCAACAGTAACCTTTACTGCGCCGGTTTCGCGATAAACATCGTACTTAGTGGAGTCAATCTCCTCAACATAACCGGTCTTCATTTCGAGAACGTCGATTACGTTGATCTTGTTGAGCTGCTTATTGTAAGTGAATACAGAAACAGCGCCTTCCTTCTTAGCAGCATCGTTGGTGTAAGTAACATTGCCTGCTGCTACAGTCTCATCGTATACGTTGTATACAAGACCGTCAGCGTCAACTTCCTTGTTGTCGATCTCAGCCTTGAAGGTGTAGTATACGCTCATGTAGATAGGAGCATAGTAAGCACGCTCATACTTGCCGTCGCGGTCGTCGTCGAACATCTTAAGCTCAAATGCGTTGAGGTAAAGATTATCTTCGATCTCGTTGTTAGCGGAAGTGATGGTCTCGTACTTGATGTAGTCGGAGCTTTCAGCGTCCTCTACATAAATACCGTACGTATCGAGAGCCTTAGCAGCGGTGATAACCTTGCTGCTGGTGCCATCGTAGTAGTACTTAGCACCGGTGGAAGACTCATATGCAAATTTAGCGATAACTGTGCCATCATAGTCAATGATGTCGCCATCCTTGTTGGTGAGGAGCATCTTAGCACCCTCAGCTACGCCGGTACCGTTGTAGATAACGAGTTCATTGATGAGGGAAGCGCCGGTGAAGCTGTCAACGCCGGTGTAAGTAGCGCCGTCAATAACGAGCTTGTCGTTGTTGGAAGCGTACTTAACGTCTGCATGAGTGATGGTCTTAGGAGCATCGCCCATTACATAGCCGGTGAATGCACCAGTAGCCTCGTCAAAGTTTACGAGCTCAACTGCATAGTTGAAGTAATCCTCAACGTTTTCAGCAGTAAGACCGATGGTCTCTACTGCAACGTAGAGCATCTTGCCCGCAGGAACGCCGTTGATGAGCTGCTGGAGACCTACAAACTCGCCGTCAACATCGGAAGCGGAGTTGTAAGCTGCAACAACCTCACCAGCCTCGTCAAGCTCGGTATAACCGTACTGCTTAGGAGTAGCGGTGATAGCGAAGAGAGTGGTGTTCTCGGGAGCAGCGATAGAGAAGTTCTCAGCTGCAAAAGTCTTGCCGCCGTCAGCGGGAGCAGCATAGATCATGTTGTAGATGATCTGAGCGGTCTCAGCTCTGTTGAGCTCAACGTTAAGATCATCGAGATCCATGTTAGCGGTGAGACCGAGTTCAGCTGCCTTGTTGTAGTAGCCCCAAGGCCAGGTAAGATCCTCGCCGTAGCCAAGTGCGCAAACTGCCATCTTGAGAGCTGCAACGTAGGTGATACCGTCGTTGGGAGCGAAAGTGGTTGCGGAAGTACCGTTGATAATACCGTTGAGGTATGCGCACTGGATAGCGCCCTTATAAGAGGTAACATCGGTAAAAGGAACGATGCCGTTAGCCCAAACGTCGTCGGACTCAACTTCACCGGTGATAGCTCTTGCTACAAACAGAGCCATCTGCCATCTGGTAACGTCCTGTTCAGGACCAAAAGTGGTATCCGAGGTACCCTTAACGATACCCTTCACTGCGAGGTCGTTGATAGCGTCAGCATACTTGCTGTCAGCTGCAACGTCAGTGAAATCAGCGGAAACCATAGCAGTAGCGCTTACTACCATAATCATAGCGAGCACTAATGCAAGAAACTTCTTGAGATTTCTCATTGTGAATGTTCTCCTTTAATAAAATATTGTCGGTTAGATCTTCCGAGCATCCCTCGCAAAGCCTGCGGCGCTCGGTCTCACATGAGCGCCCGGTTTTGAGATAAGTTCGCTGTTAATGAAGATTTTCCCTGTACATATGATACTACAAGTCCCTTTTTTTTGCAAGTGGTTTTAATATCTTGTAAGGTATTTGTAATTTTAAATGGGGTTTAATATTTCAGATATCGTGCTGTAAAAAGCTGTTTTTGTCAGATGACAAGCGTTTTTTCGGGTTTTCTTGTATTTTTTCAAAAAATGTCTTGACAACACGTTTTCTGCACTGCATCCGCAAAGATTTTCCTGTAGGGTGTGTGCTTGCTCCCATCGTTCAACATATTTTTTCGGTTAGGACGGCGGGACACAAGGCCACGCCCTACGGAATACGGCAACAACCTCTCGCTTACGCCTCCACAACCAGCATTTTTCGAAGAATACGCATAAATATGCCGCCGTAGCCTATCTTCGGCACATCCTCTGCCGCAATTATGGGTGCTGTGGCTATAACCTCGCCGTCAGCACAGTAATCTATCCGTCCCACCTCGTCACCTGCACTTATTGGCGCGCTTACATATTCCGGAAGATATATTTCCTGTGTAAGCTTCGCCGCCTGACCCTTCTTTAACAGTATACTGCTCCCGTTGCAGGCAAGAGGTACGCTGTCTGACACTCCGCCGACCACCTTCAGCGGTGAAGCCGTTACTTCGGGCGTGAGATTTGCCACTTCCCAGCCTGCGAAGCCGAAGTCCAGCAGTTTTTTTGCGGTTTCGTTGCGCTCGTCCCTTGTGGGGGATGCCATGACCACAGCGATAAGCTGCATGCCGTCGCGCTCCGCTGTTGCGGAGATGCAGAATTTCGCTTTTGAGGTAGAGCCTGTCTTAAGTCCGTTTGCGCCTCGGTAAAACCGCACCAAGCGATTGGTATTGGTAAGACCGAAAGCTCCGCTGCGAATACTGTCCATCCATATGGAGGAATATTCGAGAATTTTGGGGTGCTTTGTGATAAGCTCGCGCGACATAATGGCAATATCCCTGGCACTTGTTACGTGCCCCTCCACGTCATCGTCAAGACCGTTGGTATTTTTGAACACAGAGCTTGTCATGCCAAGCTCCGCCGCGCGTTCATTCATCATCCCGACAAATGCTTCCTCACTGCCTGCAACCTTTTCCGCAAGAGCCACCGCCGCGTCGTTTGCGCTTGCTATAACCACGCATTTTACCATTTCCGAAACAGGCATTTCCTCGCCTGGCTCAAGAAACACCTGCGAGCCGCCCATGGACGCGGCATATTCCGAGGTCTGCACCGCCTCATCCCAGGATAGCCGTCCGTCATCAATTGCTTCCATTATAATAAGGAGCGTCATTATCTTTGTAACCGAAGCAGGCGGAAGTGCTTCATCGGCATTCTCTTCAAGCAGCACCGTGCCGGTGGAAGCTTCCATCAATATGTAGGAGCGCGCGTTGTAATCTGCCGCCGAAAGCGGCACGGCGATTTCGAGAGATATTATCGCCATTATTATTAAGGAAAGAAACCGTTTGATTTTCATATAATCACCTCGTGGGATGTATATGTGACACGGGACAAGAATATGACGGAAATATTAGCACATTATGTCAGTTACAATATAATTATAACGGTATTTTGCCGCTTCTATTATTTTCTGAAATGCTTTGAAATACAAAAAGGAGAACGGCACCTGTCCGTTCTCCTTTTGGTATTCCCTATTCTATCAATATCCGCCACCGCCGAAGTTATCCTCGAATCTTGAGGAATCCTCCTCGGTCGCCTGTGCCTCGGTAGGCACATATTCGCGCAGCGTCACCTTAACGTCCACATATTTGCCGTCACGCACTACCGTAACGGTTATTTCGTCGCCTACCTCGTGTCCGCGAAGTGCCGCCTTTACATCCGCGCCGTATGTTACCTCTTCGCCATCAATAGCAACAATACGGTCCCCTGCTTTAAGCTCGTCGGTATATTCCGAGGTGGCGATGTATACACCGAGTGCGCTCACGCGGTAGTACATAGCCTTGTAGGAGCTGTCAACGTCAACATATGTTATTCCAAGCATGACCTTGCCGCGCACATATCCATAGTTTATAAGCTCCTCGGTAACTTTTGCCGCCGTATTTACAGGGATCGCAAAGCCGATGCCCTCAACGGATGTTCCCGACGATGTGCTGGTGGATTTTGCATTTACGATGCCTATAAGCTCACCGTACATATTGAAAAGACCGCCGCCGGAGTTACCGGGATTCACCGCCGCATTGGTCTGGATAAGCGTCATTTCCGTACCGTCGATGTTAACGTCACGGGAAAGTGCGCTGACAATTCCGTTTGTAACCGTTCCGCCAAGCTCACCGAGAGGATTGCCCACTGCCATGACTTCCTGACCTACAACAAGCTTATCGCTGTCGCCAAGAAGCGCAAAGGGAAGATTTTCTGCGTTAACCTTTATAACCGCGATATCGGAATCGGAATCCGTACCGATAACCTCAGCTGTATATTCCTCGCCATCCGTCAGCGTAACAGTGATAGCATTAGCACCGCTTACAACGTGGTTGTTTGTAACAATAAGACCGTCGGCACTGATTATAACGCCGCTTCCTGCGCCTGAGGTAACATAGTTGCCGCCCCAGAACACCGAGTCAGTAACTATTGATTCAGTGGTAATCTCAACAACCGTAGGAGACACCACCTCTGCCACCTGCTCATATGTGCCGGAAGCTTCATTGGGATTGGTGTATGCCTGAAGAAGCACGGACGGAACGCCGGAAGATATTTTCCCGCCGTCGCCCATCGCCCCATCCGGCGCACCTCCAAGCCGCTGTGCTGCATAAGTGCCGGCAAACGCCGCGCCTCCGGAAAGAATCACACAGACAGCAACAAGTATTGCCGCAGAGCGAAATCCGAAGCGTGTCGCAGGCTTCTTTTCCTCTTTCGGTGCTTCTCCTGCATAAAAAGTCTCACGCGGCGCATTATATGTTGACTCCGCAGTATATACAGGATTGTCTGTGGTTTCGGGAACTTCGGAAATATTTTCCGTCTGCCCGATGCTCTCCGATTCAGTCTCGCTTGCGTTCACAGTGTCAGGATTCTGCTCTGTAAGAGTGACATTCTCCTGCACATCTTCTGTATTATTTGTATTTTGTTCATTAAAATTGCGTTCATTATCCATTGTATTATCCTCCTTTTTGGCTACTATCCATCGTGTATATACAGTATATACCCCAAATGTGACGGTTGTATGATGACGCGAAGAAATTATCTCGAAAGAAATATATTTTTTCAAAAATCTTGATTCATATGCAAAAATATGATATTATATTATTATAAAATATTTCCTCTTAAGGAGTACACTATGAAACATTGCTTTTACCCTGCAAATATACTTCTCCCAAGCTTCGCAGACGATGCGGAAGCCATGGGACGTTATTCGTGCATAGCCTGCGATCAGTACACGTCAGAGCCGGAATATTGGGACAACGTGGAGAGCATCGTTGGTGACGCACCGTCAACGCTCCGCATAACTCTCCCCGAAATTTTTCTTAAAGATGCCGAAAAACGCATTCCCCTCATCAATGAAACCATGAGAAAATACGAAAAAGATGTATTTTGTGAGCACAAAAACACAATGATATACCTTGAGCGCACGCAGAATAACGGAAATATCCGCCGCGGTCTTATAGGTGCCATTGACCTTGAGTGCTACGATTACACCAAGGGTGCAAAATCTCTTGTCCGCGCCACAGAGGGCACCGTGCTTGACCGTATTCCGCCACGTGTAAAAATACGCGAGGGTGCACCTGTTGAGCTTCCTCATATCATGATACTTATTGATGACCCGAAGCGTACTGTAATCGAGCCGCTTATCGGCAATACATCCGGATACGATACCGCCTACAACTTCACGCTTATGGCAAACGGCGGTCACGCTCTCGGAAAATTCCTCCCAAAATCTGAGATTGACCGCATTTCCGCGGCTCTTGACACACTTTATGATACCGCATCGGCAGAACAAAGCTGTGACAAGCCGCTTTTATTTGCTATGGGCGACGGAAATCATTCGTTGGCGTCCGCAAAGGCATTCTGGGAGCAGATAAAGCCTAATCTCTCCGAAAAAGAGCGCGCTTCCCATCCTGCAAGATACGCCCTGTGCGAAATCGTGAATATCCACGACGAAGCGCTTGAATTTGAGCCTATTTACCGCGTAATATTCGGAGTTGACCCCGAAAAGCTGATGAGCGACCTTACAGCATACTTAAAAGCACTGCCTGCAAGCGATATTGCCCCCCAAACCTTCGAGGTCATCACCGCAAAAGGGTGTGAAATGCTCACCGCCGACAATCCCACCTCTCTGCTTCCCGTTGGAACGTTGCAAACCTTCCTTGACGACTACATAAAGACCTGCGAGGGTGCTGCCATCGACTACATCCACGGTGTGGAATCCACCAAGAAGCTTGCTTCGGCGGAAAATGCCATCGGATTCATATTTAAGGGCATGGAAAAATCCGAGCTGTTCCCCACTGTTGTGCGTGACGGCGCGCTGCCCCGTAAAACCTTCTCTATGGGCGAAGCTGACGACAAGCGGTTCTACCTTGAGGCAAGAAAAATAACCGTATAACGCGGGAAACTTAAAATAACCCCAAAATTAACTATTGCCTCCACAGAAACCGAGCTTATTCAACAAAACCCACGGCAGTTTTTTGTGCATATCTCCCAATGACATTTATGCTGTGATAATAAAACTCTACCCATAATTTTACACATTATATATTGACAAACGCAAAGATTTAAGCTATCATATATATGTAAATCTAAATAAGGAGTGAAATTCAAATGAAAACATTAGATATCAAGCTCTCCTCTATCGAGGATGTACGCAATTTTGTAAATATCGTGTCCAAGTATGACATGGACATCGACCTCATGTCCGGACGTTATGTTGTAGATGCAAAGTCCATCATGGGTATTTTCTCCCTTGATCTTATGAAGCCCATCAAGCTCACCGCTCACAGCGAGAATGCAGATGCTCTTCTTGAAGAAATCAAGCCCTACATCATCTAAGTAAAAAACAGCAAAAGGCTACTGCACATAAGTGCAGCAGCCTTTTTTGTAATGCCGTAATTTTCAGGTTTATTCCTCAATACCGAAAAATCTGCATGAGTTTTCGTATGCATGACGGCAGAATTCTTCAGGAGTAATGCCGTACAGCTCGGCGGCGCGCACAGCAGTAAACTCCATCAGCCCCGAATGATTCATCTTGCCGCGACACGGTACAGGAGCAAGATATGGCGCATCCGTCTCTATCATCACGCGGTCAAGGGGCACTGTGGGCACTATTTCCGCAAGCCTTGCGGCATTTTTGAAGGTTATAACTCCCGAAAAGGAAATATACCATCCTCGGTTTGTCAGCTGTCTTGCTATTTCCGCACTTGCGGAAAAGCTGTGAAACTCTCCTGTAACATCGGGATATTCACGCAGAATATCCATGATATCGCCGTGTGCATCGCGGTCATGTATCACAACCGGCATTTTCGTCTCGCGTGCCAGCTCAAGCTGACGGCGTAGCCACAGCCACTGAAGTTCACGTGGCTTGTCGTCCCAATAATAGTCAAGCCCGATCTCGCCGAGAGCACGCACCTTCGGGTGGGCAAGAAGTCCGCGAAGCTCCTCCATTACCGTCTCAATATCATCCTCGGGGTTTATATCTTCCGGATGTATGCCTGCCGTGGCGTACAGCTCCGGATACTTCTCCGCCATGGCGATGCACTCACGGCAGGAGTTAATATTCGTACCGGCATTGACGATGTGCTTTACATTGCCTGAAAGCAGAGCGGCAAGGACAGTGTCCTTGCCGCCGTCAATTTCATCGTCAAAGCGGCTGTCGTTATAATGAGCGTGCGTATCAAATATAGGAAGCGCACGGGTCGCTTTGAAATCAAATTCCATTTATCTTACTCTCTCACCAAGGGGTGTTTCGGGATCAAGGAATACCACGCGCACGGTTTCTTCACCGGAAGCGAGTATCATGCCGTTAGATTCAACGCCGCAAAGCTTTGCGGGAGCGAGATTTGCCACCATGATAAGCTTCTTTCCGATAAGCTCCTCCGGCTTGTAGAACTGCGCGATACCCGATACAACCTGACGCTTTTCATATCCGAGATCAAGCTGCAGGCAAAGGAGCTTCTTCGCTTTCTTCACAGGCTCACAGGCGATAACCTGCGCTGTGCGAAGTTCTACCTTCATGAAATCCTCAAAGCCGATAATAGCACAGCCCTCAGGCTTTTCTATGGGAGCATTTGCTTTCATTGCCGCCTCACGCTCAGCTTCAAGCTCTGCAAGCATCTTTGCTTCGTCGATTCGGGGGAACAGATTGTCTCCGCGAACTACAGTCGCATCAGCCTTCAGTGCGCCGTACTTGCCTGCCGCTTCCCATGTGGAGCAGCACTCGCAAGCGCCGATCTGACGGAGAATCTCCGATACGGTGGACGGCATAAAGGGTGTCAGCAGAATTGCAGAAACGCGAAGCACCTCAAGAAGATTGTACATAACCTTGGCAAGACGTGCGCCGTTTGCTTCCATATCCTTTGCAAGTGCCCAGGGGGTATTCTCGTCGATATATTTGTTTGCACGGCTGATCACAGCGAATATTTCCGCAAGAGCATTCTGGAACGCATATTTCTCCATCTGCTCCTCGTAAGCCGCGCGAAGATTTGCGATAAGGGACACCATCTCGCTGTCCTTCTCTGCATCCTCTGACTGTACAGATGGCAAAGTGCCGCCGAAATATTTTTCAACCATGGAAACGGTTCTTGAAAGCAGGTTTCCGAGGTCGTTTGCCAAATCTACGTTAATAGTGCCGATAAGAGCCTCGTTTGAGAAATTTCCGTCCGAGCCAAAGGGGAAAGTACGAAGCAGGAAGAAACGAAGTGCATCAACACCGAATTTTTCCGCAAGCACATAGGGGTCTACCACGTTGCCCTTGGACTTTGACATCTTGCCGCCGTCAAGTAAAAGCCATCCGTGACCGAACACTTTCTTCGGCAGAGGCATATCCATGCTCATGAGCATAGCCGGCCAGATGATCGAATGGAAACGAACTATCTCCTTACCAACGAAATGAACATCCGCCGGCCAATAGTCCTTATAGTCGTCATATTTATCGTTCATAAAGCCAAGCGCGGTAGTATAGTTGAACAGCGCGTCAACCCATACGTATACCACGTGACCGGGGTCAAAGTCAACCGGAACACCCCATGTAAAGGATGTACGGGATACGCAGAGATCCTCCAGACCCGGCTTTATAAAGTTGTTTACCATCTCGTTAACGCGAGAGCGCGGTTCAAGGAAATCGGTGTTTTCGAGAAGGTCCTGTACACGGTCCGCATATTTTGAAAGGCGGAAGAAATATGCTTCCTCCTCCGCATCCTCAACATCGCGTCCGCAGTCGGGGCACTTGCCGTCAACAAGCTGACTCTCCGTCCAGAAAGACTCGCAAGGCTTGCAGTATTTGCCCTTGTAGCTTCCCTTGTAGATGTCGCCGTTCTCGTACATCTTCTTGAATATCTTCTGAATAGCCTCAACGTGGTAATCGTCGGTGGTGCGGATAAAGCGGTCATTGGAAACATTCATCAGCTTCCAAAGATCCTTAACGCCGCGCTCACCCTCTACGATATTATCCACGAACTGCTGTGGGGTTACTCCGGCAGCCTTTGCCTTGTCCTCGATCTTCTGACCGTGCTCGTCAGTACCGGTGAGGAAAATAACGTCATGGCCGGTCATTCTCTTATAGCGAGCCATTGCGTCTGTCGCAACGGTGCAGTAGGTATGACCTATATGAAGCTTATCGCTTGGATAATAGATAGGTGTGGTTATATAAAACTTCTTGTTACATTCCGGAGAGTTACACATTTTCATTTCCTCCTGTTGATAATATTTATACGGCAGTGCCCTTGTATTGACACTCCTGATAGATTTTCTGTTATTTCACTGCGTCTCGGCACATTTCCCACATAATAACGTTAGCCGCTGATGCCGCATTAAGGGATTCGCACCCCTCGGTTATGGGAATAAACACCGTGCCGGTGCAGGAGTCGATAAATTCATCGGCGAGACCGTGTCCCTCGTTTCCAATAGCGAAGCATACACGCTTCGGAATCGTAAACGCCCCAAGCTTTTTCGCGTCACGTCTGAGTGCCGCCGCATATACTGCGCAGTCGCTTTTTTTCATATCGTCGGCAAATGCCAGCTCATCGTCCACTACCGATATAGGCTGACGGAATACCGTTCCCATTGCCGCCCTCAGCGTCTTCGGGGAATAAATATCGGCGCAGTCACGGCTGATATATACACGGTCAATACCGAATGCATATGCCGTGCGTATCATGGTGCCGAGATTTCCCGGATCGCGGACCGAGGAAAGGTAAATCGATCTGAAATCCCCGTCACTTGGAATTATAAGCTCCGAAACCTTAAATTTCTTTGCCGCCGCCGCGATTCCCTGGGGTGCCGACTCCTCGGTAAGCTTGGAAAACACCTCATCGGACACTGTTATCACCGTACCCGAAGCAGCCTCAAGCTCATCTGCAAGCTCTGCTGTGATTTTTTCACGCTTTGTGTCGGCAATGAAGATATATTCAAACTCTATACCGCTTTTTTGTGCTTCGGAAAAGAGCTTGACTCCGTCTATACGGAAAAGTCCTTCCGCATCACGGTATTTCTTGTCGGAAAGCTTGGATATTCTGGTAACAAGCCCATTCTGGCGGCTCGTTATCATATCTTTTGAAAAAGAAGCCATCCTTAGTCTCCTTTATCACCTTAAAAAGAAACAACCGGGGTGAGCCGGTTGTTTTTTTCTTTATAATTACTTTGCGAGAGCTGCCTTAGCCTGCTCTGCTACTGCAGCGAACGCGTCCTTGTCGGAAACAGCCAGCTCAGCCAGCATCTTGCGGTTGAGGTCGATACCGGCCTT